>VTLG01010908.1_pt1 | contig 113016 bp, 128 predicted proteins | sample 4694571 | NCBI WGS metagenome assembly VTLG01 (sample SAMN12604809, study PRJNA352737) | marine metagenome | biome: ENVO:00000447; feature: ENVO:00000209|ENVO:00000569|ENVO:01000036; material: ENVO:00002151; isolation source: viral sequences binned using virsorter ... | reverse complement strand
GCTCAGGAGTAGGCTCTGGCTCTGGCTCTGGCTCTGGTGGAGGTTGAGGTGGCTCTGGCTCTGGTGGTGCAGTATTTGCCCACTCTCTGATAGCAGGAATAGCTGCAATAATTGCATCCATAGCATCTTTAGCTTCTGGAACCTCTTGAATCATCTGCCAGAAAGGTTTGCGACCATTTACACGACTAGGAACATTGAGATATTCTGCTCCTTCATTATCAGCAGTCGTTAAAACTTTAACATTCTCTGCATCATATGGAAGCATTTCAATATTTATGCTACCCTGAGTAGGATCAGCTTCTGCTGTATTTGGCACAAAAATATTAATACTACGCAACCAAACAGAATCAAATGTTTCTTCTGGTTTGGCTGGAACCACGAATGGCTCATTCCTTGGGATCGGATCTCCTAAATTATCTGGCATGACAAATTATATCTTTTATTGTTAATAATATCTACACATAGTTACACAAAAAAGGACTTTAAATGTCCAACTCTTAATTTTGGCGCAACTAAAGGTTTTATTTGTAGTTTATCGTAAACATTTTTACAGAAACTAACGTCCTCAAAACTCATATCGTGGACATCAAACTTGCCAAGATCTTTATTTGGATGATTGCAATCAGTAATATGGACTTTATTTAAGGGATAATAAGGGTAATCCATCTGCTCATAAATTGACCTATGAACCTTTGTAAATCCAAATCCACACCAATCTACCTCAACTAACTTATTTGGCTCTTTCTCTCCCATTTCATCAAGCCATTTTACAGAGGTAAATGGCATATGCATGTTTTCTCTAAAGAAATCCTCGTCCCAATTCCCCACCATAGCTTTATCTGAGTAATCAGACCTATACCATCCAGTAACAAACTTTTTATCTGGTGGTATACTAAGCAAGTGTTCTATTTGCCCGATATTGAATTTAACATCTGAGTCGATCCAGAACAACCATTCTGCTTTTGGAGGCGAAGTGTCTGTAAATCCACCACCTCCTGTAGCTAGAAAATTACGAGCAAAGTTTAAAAATAAACCATTACAAGTTAAAATAGCGGCATTGTTCTTGTCACACCAAGTTTGCAATTCTAGATATTGCCCGAAGCACTTTCCTTGAATTCCTCTATGATCAATTGGGATTAAAAATACACAGTTTAGCATCAATTTATTATAGATTTTAAATCTACAATATCAACTGATTATCCGTATCTCCAGTAAGATCCATCAGAGTATACTGGGGCAACAGCACTTCCTCCTGCGTATACTGTTTGTCCTATTGTAGAAGAACCAAACGTGTAATAAGAATCATTTACCATGGCTCTCTGTCCTGCTGGGGAAGCTGAAGGTAACGAGCCAATACCATAAACTTGTGTTTGGATAGTGCCTTGAACTTCTAATTTTGAAGATGGATTAGTTGTCCCTATTCCTACATCACCATCTGAGGCTATTGTGACCCCAGCAGATGCGGAAGTTGCTCCACCATTAGGTCTGAATCTAAATCCTTTGCTAGTAGCAGCAGCAAAATACATGTGGTCACTAGACTTAGCAAAGATCCTATGGTGGCCATTTGTTAAGCTTGTGGTTCCGATACCAATAGCTCCATAAGTGCTTCCATATGTGCCATCTCCACCTAAAAGCATGTTTGATTCAGCTAGAATCTCGCCTTCTACATGCAAGTCGTAACTAGCACTACTTGTCCCGATACCAACACTTCCACCTATGAAATAACTGGTTCCAGCAGTATTGAATCGTATCTTTTCACTCGCTCCATCCGAATACAGTTTCATTACTGCATTGTCAGAGCTATCTATATACATGTTATGGGTTATAGAATCATCAGTATCTTCTCTTACAACTATAGCATTTTTGTTTGTAGGAGTGTGGATATCAAGACTAACTCCATCTCCTGCTTTATTTGTCCCAATGCCAACTTGACCTCCAGTGCTAATATTAACATTACTACTAACCCCCACACTATTACTAAAGCCGAGGGACATAACATCCAAAGAAGCATCATGTCCTATATAAACAGCATCAGTATTATCTTGGATAGATATCAAAGCATCGTTATCGGTAGATCTAAAACGTGCTATCTCGTTAGTGGCTCCTGCATCAACAGTTAATGTATAGTCGGGATCAGTTGATCCGATACCCACTTTACCATCAGAAGCTACCCGCACATGTTCACTACCGTCTACTTCTAAAGTAAGAAAAGAACTTGCTGTCTCATCACTAGAGTCAGCTTGTAGTTTTAATGCACCGTCAGATGCGTCTATATGAGCTAATGGAGTTCCTGCTGCGTCATTATCTCTTAATCTTATTTTAGGGCTAGACCCATCTACATGTAGAAGCACTACTGGATCAGTTGTTCCTATGCCAACATTACCTCCATCTAAAATAACTAAAGCACTTGCATTATTGCCTACAATAGTCTTTGAGCTAGAACGGTAAATTATATTTGCGCTGTTTGCAGAGTTATTATAAGTGTCTGCTTGGATTCTTGATGTAGAGCTTGATCTAATTACTCCTGCAACATCCAGTTTTTGTAATGGACTAGTGCTACCTATACCAACGCTTCCATCATTTTTTATAGTTACTTGTGCTGTTCCTGCGCTAGTTAAAATGCGTTGATCATTAGACCCTATTCCATACCAATCTTTAGTATATACGGCTGTATTCGCGACTAAATTAGTATTGATTTCAGCATCACCTTGAACATGTAAAGTCCTAGTTGGATTGGTAACTCCAATACCCAAACGACCCTGTGATGTCAGACGCATCTTTTCGGTTTCACTACCAGCAGCATAGCTGTCGTGCATGGTGTAAAACGCTATGTTTGTTTGCAGGTAAGACGGGTTATTATTTGTCCATACATTGGCTATTTTACTTGAGTAAACTCCATTGTTTTGACCCATTACAATACCGACTCCATTACCTGCTGTCCCCGTAGTGGATTGATAGGAATTAATTACTAATCCTGTTGCGATTACGTTCTCATTATTAGCCTGAATAGTAACTTTTGCTCCAGCATTTATGCTGGTTGTTCCTATGCCGACATTGCCATCAGGAGTTAGCAGTAAGTCTTGATCTGCTTCAATTATTAAGTCTTCTGGGGTTTCAGCGTTAGTATAAATTCTAGTATTTGCATCATTAAATCTAATACCATACTGCGAATCAACTAAAATATTTCCTCCTGCTACATGCAGCTTTGCTGAAGGACCAGTTGTTCCTATGCCTACGTCACCTCCAACAATACTTAAAGTATCAGTTCCTCCTGCACGAAGATCCATTCTATCACTTGAATGATAATATCTTACATAGCCTTGGTTAGCTGAAGCTGTATCGCCAAAAGCTAAATATTGGTAACTGCTTGCTGGGCTTGATAATTGAATACCGCAATTGCCATTATTTTCTATTATTAAATCATCATGACTTGAATTTGTGGCTATGGTTCCACCTGCGTCTGCTGTGTAAATATGAGTAGTCCCAAGAGGATCAGTTGTTCCAATACCAACCCTACCAGAGATATCCATTGTGATACCATCGTTAGTGCTAGAGTGTATCTTTAATTTATCAATAGAGTTATCGTATTTAAGGAAGAAATCTGCTCCATTGCCCAGTGATAATTGACCAGCATCATAAATTCTGAATTGATCGTCCGTATAAACAAATGTCCCAGCAGCAAGTTGAAGGTAATTTTCTGCGCTTAACTTAAGGTAACCAGCCCCACCGTTTGTGCTTTGTGTGAGTTCTGCATGTCCCGCGCTTTTTACAAAAAGTTTTACAAAAGAAGATGAATGGTCATCATATCCATTTATTCTAATACCATTGCTATCAGCAGTTTGATTAATGGTAAGAATATCAGTAGGACTGCTTGATCCTATACCAACTCTTTCAGATCTGGTAATTACCATTATACCAGTATTACCATCAAGAGGTGAATTAAATTCTAACCTGTCATTTGCTCCATTGTATTTAATAGCAAAGTTTTCTGAAGTAGCATTCTCGTTGAATGTAATCTCTCCATTTGGATCTGAGTTCGCTCCAGCAGTGTCATAAAGTGTTATTTTGGGATCGGTATTAGCTATTGTTAAATGAGCAGAGGTAGTGGTTGTTCCTATACCGACCTTGGCGGTTTGTCTGTCAATAGTAATCGCTCCTGAATCATTCGCAAATGTTGTGTCATTCGTGTTGTGGACTCCAATATTAAGTTTATTATTATTGCCATCATACTGAATAAAACCTCCTTGATGATTATCCCCCTCTACAAGCCTTAACAAAGCTCCAGTTTCATTGTTGCTTATACAATGGATGCTTGCTGTTGCACTATTACTATCATTGCCATAGACAGTAAAATCGCTCACTGGAGCCGATGTTCCTATACCAACACGACCCTCTCCTAGAATCCGCATGGTTTCATTTAGATTATTACCATCCCAAGGGCTAAAGATAATGTCATAAGCCGCTGATCCTGCTCCAGCTTGAGTAAATAACCTTAAATTACTAGCCCAAGCGGCTACATTATATATACCATCATGGTAAATTTTACCTGCCCAGTTCATATCGGTGCCACCAATTTGAACCTGCTGGTTTCTCCAAGAGATTTGTGGATTGCCGCCGCAACCTACCGCAAAGTCTGCTTTATAGCTATTTGTATCAGGATCAGATCCTCCTCTAATTAATACTGTATTACCAGTATCGAGCTTTAATACATCTTCACTAGCATTTGCCCCTAATACTAATCCATTATCTGAACCATATATATCTGGGTTACTATCGCTTGCTGATGATCTGCTGAGTTGTATAGCATAGAAATTGTTTCCTACGTTCCCATCTTGAAGGAATCTATAAGCATTGACAACTCCTGTTACGTCAAGGTGATAAGCTGGACTAGTTGATCCTATACCGACATAACCATTAGTCGCAAAAGTCGCAGCCGTTCCGTAACTTTGGGGCTGTATTCTTATTACTCCATCAGCTTTAAGATTTAAATTATTACTATTCTTCGCCCATATTTCATTATTATCTAAATATAGCGTAGATCCTATGTTTACTTGACCTCCATGAGAAACAGTAAAGTAAGCTCCCGTGCTGGATTCTAGTCTTAAACCAACCCCATTAGTTGTAGAACTATCAGTTCTAATATCTAATTTAGCTCCAGCAGAAGTATTCCCTATAGCAATATTACCGCCTTTTTCTATATGTAATCTGCTATTACTCCCACTGGTAAAGAAATCATATGTTCCAACAGGAGAAGCTGTGCTTCCTGCATAAAATCTAAATCCATAAACCAAACTAGATTGCTCTCCAAGATCTATGTAGTTGGAGTTAGATAAAATTAGATTTCTTGCATAACTAGTAGAAAAGGCTCCTTTCAAGCCTCTCCCAGCAGTATTCATGAATATAGCACCATTCTGATTATCTGTTCCAGCCCAAGAAGCATCACCTTTAACTATCATGGAACCTTCAGCATGAAGCTTTGCTGATGGATCGGTAGTTCCTATCCCCACTCTACTTCCATTACCATGATCTAAAACATTTAAAGCAAGGTCGTCATCAAGACTGCATGATGAAAGTGAAGTTGTGTTATACCCAGTTTCTTTAAAGATAAAACCTTCTATTTCAATATATTGATTAAAATATTTTGTTCCTGTAGGATCGAGGAAGAAATCTGTTTTGGTGGCATCTCCATCTCTATTTTTATATTTTAAATCTATATGAATGTCGGTATCTTCTCCACCGCCTTCAACAGTTATTGATGGATAGTTTGTGCCGCTAGAGTTTTGGACAACAACACGAACAATTCTAAATACTTTTTCTGCTCCATCATATATTCTGATAGTAAAACCTGCTGAGTCTCCATTTCCGTATTGAGTAACTGTTCCAATGTAACGTGTGACATCAGTCATTGCCACCTTCATGTTCATTCTGTTTTTTGAGTCGTTCCTTAATGACCCAGCAAGACCTGTTACATTTCCACCGTAAATATGGAGTTTTGATGTTGGGCTAGTTATGCCTATGCCTACATCTCTAGTGTCCTCCTCAATATACATCGCCGCAGTAGGAGAACTTGATACGCCTACATCAAACTGTAAGGCAGCGTCACTTCTTACTTTTGCTACACTGCTTTGATTTCTAAAGTAAATGCTTCTATCAGTATTCCCCGCACTATCCAACCTCATATCACCACGAAGATCTAATTCTTCTTGTGGGTTTGTTGTGCCTATACCGATTCTATTAGTTGAGCTATCAACAAATAAAGTATTAGCATCAAAATTAACATCACCATTTATTGCTAAAGTTCCTGCGTCATTAGATAGACTACCTCTAACTCTTAAATCATGTTGAACATAAGCTCCAGCACTTGCAGAAGCATAAAAATAATTATGATCTACACCTACAACACCATCGTTCCTTACATAGAACATTTGAGTAGAAGAACTATCTATACATTGGAGTGCATTTGAAGAGGAATCACTTGTGCCGCCTTTAATCCTAACTCTAGATGTAGATGGATCAGTCATTCCGACAGCTAGACTGCCACCGCCAATCCAACTGTCCCCATTAGTGTTAAGTCTAATGTCCTCGTTGACAGTGCTATCGTATAAACTCAAGTAAGCATGTGATGAGGAAGGTCTAACCTTAAATTTAAGATTACCTGATTCTCTTACCTCTAGACCATCTTCGTCTCCATCACTGCCGACAGTTAATTTTGTTTGCGGATTAGTTGTCCCTATACCGACATCGCCTCCAGCTTCTATCGTCATTCTGGTTTCCCCTACAGTCTGGAACATCATTGTTTGTGCAGATTGGTTTGCACCAATGACACCTGTAGAATTACTAACGAATAAATCTAATCTTTTGTTTCCACCAGAGCTAGATTCTTCCAGTCTTATAAACGGCTCTGCTGCATTAAGAGTTAACTGTTTAGCTGGATTAGTTACCCCTATACCAACGTCACCACCATTAAGATAACTATCTCCATTATTTAATAATTTTATATTACCTCCAACATTTAATGCTGCTGCTGATGATCCTGCATCACCTATGTGTAATTGAGGATTAGCACTTGAATTTGGTTGCAGCTTGATCATGTCTGACGGATCATCTGGCACACCTCCTTCAAATGTGCCAAAGAAAGTTGAAACTCCTTGGCAAAGCATATAGTTCGCAGAACCTTCAAGCTGATTCCTATATAATATAACAGGATTAATTGCTGTAGAGGCTCCATTTGGCCTCAAATGTAACATTGGAGCACCAGCAGAAGTCTGCACTTCTAGTTTACTGTCAGGATCATCCACGCCTATGCCAACATTTCCACCAGCATCAAAATGAACTCTATTAGTGCCATTATTTCTTATAATAACTCCATTACTAGCAGTAGTATCTATTGCTGTAGCACTGCCATATGCCTCAAATCTTGCTACATGATTGTTATTCTGAACTACTGTTGTGGCTCTATTAGCATTTTTATAAACATGTAGCTTTACTTCATTTGTTTGACTATGAGAGCTAGTTCCTACTCCGACAGCACCCATAAAAAATGCCCCCGTATCAGAAGAAGGAGTATTTAATATCTCTTTTAAAGTCGGTGTGCTTGCTTCTAATGGCTCAAATCTTGGTCCCCACCAATAAGTTTTAGAACCTGTGGTAGCATCATAGTAGTTATAAACTCTTTGTCTTGATGTATTCCATTGACTGCCTAATCCATCAGTAGGGCTACCACTATCAGTAAACTTAAAAGAAGTGGCACTGTATATTTTTTCACCATTTCTATCATAGATACCCCCATCTGGATGATGAGTCGTTCCAGTATGACCACTATCATAAATATAGCCAACCATCAAATACCACTGACCAGTCTCCATGCCAGCAGAAGCCATTGTGGTTCCACCAATAAAATATGGATTACTGTTATAAGTGCTATTAGAAATATTAGCTACAAAACTGGTGCCTAAATATAAATTGCCATCACTCCTATTAGTTGTGGTCTTTTTAACCCAAACGGAAGTTCTATATGATTTGCCTCTATCTATAACAAAGGTATCTGAATTCCAACCGCCATCAGCATTGTCGCCAGAATCATTACTAGGAGTATGCCACAAGATAGCGGGTTCTCCGAACGGGTTTTCGCCATAAATTCTCTCATTCTCTTCTGTGGCTCCATTTTGTGGGAAAGAAGGAGTCGAACCGCTTGATTGTGTTCCATAAAGATTCCACTCATAAGGGCGTAGCAAGTTGCCATCAACAGCACCCTTATGCGGTAAAACATTGCCTCTTTGGTCTAACCCCCACGCATTTGCATGGTTACCTGCCTGATTGTTGCTGTCACTAGCAGAAAAAGTATCTATGGTTAGGTAATCTAATCCACCATGACCACCATTAGATTCATAATTTATTTTTACTCCATAAGTATCACTTTCTTGGAGCCAGAGAGTCGCAGTATTATCACTTGTAGAGCTATCTCTAATCTTTAGAACAGGGTCACTGCCATGTATGTGAAGGTCTGCTGAAGGAGTAGCTGTTCCTATGCCAACAGAGTCTGCTGATGCATCTACATATAAAGTGTCAGTATCTACAAAGAAATCTGAATTATAAACACCAAAACTAGAACCAATAATTACTTTGTTTTCGCCTCTGTAAAAGGTGATCTCGCCATTAGAATCTGTAACAAGGGAAAGATCTGTTAATTCGTTACCTATAGTGCCATTTCCAAACTCGATATTTGCCTGTGTAGAACCTATTCCTATATATTTGCCATTTGCTGTGGTTATATTGCCAGCCAGTGATAAATTAGAAGATGTGCTTGCTCCTCTGGCAGTAACAGTAGCTAAAGTATCACCCTCTGATGAGCTACTTCCAGTAACAATAGGATTCCCTCCAATTGTAAGAGACCCTGCATCCACATTAAAATTACCAGATAATTTGATAACGTGTGTGCTAGAATCTAATAAAATAGAAGCCGCCCCTGTCGTTCCGCTTCTAAAATTCAATCCAGAAGCGGTTAGGTAACTATTTACTGTCGTTATTGCCATTTTAATCTATTTTTAATTACACGAAGACTACATCTTCCTAATCATTGCTTTTATATTATATGATTCTCCATCACCGCTCTCCATAGCTTGAGCGATAATGGTTCCCAACTTTTCTTCTTTCATAGCTTGCCCGTGGCCTTGTTTGCTTGAGGTAACTATGTAATCGCCAACTTTAATTGGTCCTGTTACAAGAATAGGCTCTGCTCCAAGCACTACAGGTGAATCAAAGTCTCTCTTTGAAACACCAAAAACTAAAGTATCGTTTTCTTTCTCGCATGGCTTGAGTTCGCCATCTTCGTCCATTACAAGGACTGTGCCATCAGTATAGAATTTTAGTTTGCTGGAGGATGCGTTCTCCTCCAAGTAAGCACCACCTATGTAGTATGTGGATCTTGTTGTTCCCACTACATCAAGTTCATAGGATGGACTCGTAGTTCCAATTCCGACTCCATTTACCCCTCCACCAAAGTCTGAATCGACAATGGTCATCTTGGTGGAATCATCTATATTAAATCTAATATAATTATTTCCTACAGTATTGAAACGGTTGTGAGCCATTTCCATGTAGTGAGAAGGGCCATAAGAATTTCTTATTCCGTAGGTGTCAGAGCCATTTGTTGATACATCAAGTTTTCTAGCGGGACTTGTAGATCCTATGCCAACTTTTCCATCGCCTTGCACTTTTAAATGACTTGTCCCCGCTAAACTGCTGGCTTCAAAGGTAACATCTGAAGCGTTTGAACCTCCATCTACTTTTAATCCATAGTTAGCTCCAGTAGTAGCTTCTGTATTAGTTATTCTAGCAACATAGTCGCCGTCTTGTTCTGCTTTAACATGAAATGTTTGTGTTGGATTTGTTGTCCCGACACCTACAAATGGACCATCATTAGTCCCATGTATGGTGAGTCCTACCTCTTCTGAACCTGCGGTAGCTTTAACGCCAAACCGCATATCAGTTCTATATGCACTTGAGTTTGTTCTTACCCATATGCTGCCTACTTCATTTGGTGAAGAGGAATAATCTGTTTTAAATTGTATTCTGCCTATATCTGTATCAGTGCTTGGATCAGAGCCATCTCTACTGATCTGCATTTCTGCTATGGCATTTTCTTTATTTAAATGTAATTGATGTGCTGGATCAGTTGTTCCAATACCAACCTTACCCTCTGTGATAATCATATCAACAGTGCCAGCTTCATCTACTCCGTTTCTGGCAAATGTTATAGTATCATTAGATCCACCATTATCTGAATCATAATTAATAAACAGAGAGCCTTTTGCGTTTATAGCAGAAGTATTAGAACCCAAGAAATCAATTTGTTGTCTTGAAGCTCCTCTTGTAGTTATTTCTACTCCATCAGAACCATCTTTAAATTTTGCAAGGCTATCAGAAGCAGCGCCAGTAACATGAAGTCTTGTATTTGTTACACCTGCTGCACCAACATTTAAAGTGCCAGCACTGTTAAGGGACATCAACGTGCCAGCGCTGTTCCTGAAAATAGTGGCTCCCCCGTTAGCTTGTGAAATATAGTTATTACCGCCATCTAAATAATTTAAATGTGTGGTATATGCAGAACTTGAAGTAATCTGAAATTCTGCATTTTTAACTCTAGTATCTCCATTAACATCAAGTTTTTTAGCAGGGATTGTTCCTACGCCGACATTACTACCAGATAAAACTAATTGTGTTCCTGCTGCGTTTGCTACGCTGTTGATTCTGAAAGTGCCATCATTATAAGTGTTAAGTTGTCCATGACTATTTGGGTCACTTATTGTAAGTATAGATACATTTGTTCCTGAAATTCCGACTTGAGCATTCCCTGCCTCGTATACAGATAATTTTTTAGCGGGTTCAGTTGTTCCTATACCAACATTTTCAGAAGAGTCTAAAGTTATACCTCTGTTGCCAACTGCTCCTCCACCACCATTCTGTATCTGTAATTTGTTGGTGGAGTTATCTAGAATAATTTGGGCGTAATTGTCATCGTCAGTATCACCTAAAGCTAGTTGTGATAATCCTGCGGTTGGTCCTACTATTGCCACTACCGAATCGCTTGACCCATCACCAATTTGCAAATCTCTACTAGGACTCGTTGTTCCTATACCAACATTACCAGCATTTGTAAATCTTACTATTTCAGAACCTTCAGCAAAGAATCCTAAATCATTATCATTTGTTCCCTGTCTAATCCCAGCTATATGAAAATCTGCATCATAATTACGCAGTTGAATCATCGCCATCGTGTCTGTGGTTGAGCTTGTATTCTCTATGAGAAGACCTTCACTACCCCAATCTCCACCGATACCTCCAGCAAAACCTGTGTCGGTGTTAACGAATTCTAAATGAAGCTTTTGCGCTGGATTAGTTGTTCCTATACCAACTCTTTGTGAACTATCTATAGTTATTGTTCTAGTTGACTCCCTATATATGCCTATTGCATCATTATAAACATTATTTGTGATTCCACCGATGCGAACTTCATTGGGTGTATCAGCAAAACTAAAATGAGCGCCATATGCTGCATTTGAAGGATCGTTTATTCTTAAGCCTCCTGTGCTACCAACGGCATTGCCACCTATAGTAAGGTCATATACAGGATCAGTTGTTCCTATGCCAACATTACTAGTAGAACCTTGAACGAAAACAATATCACTATTGTTTACGCTCATGCTAACATTCTGACCTGCTTTAGCATTGATAGCTGTAGACCCAGCAGGGCTTTGCTTTAAAGCATAACTTGTTGAGCTACCATTATCATAATGAGATAAATATAAATAGTCGGTTACATAAGACCCAAATCTTGCCCTACCCAAGAAAATATTTTGGTCGGTATCAGCTTTAACATCTAGCAATCCTTGAGGAGTTATCGAACCTATACCAACTTTGCCATCAGGTTTTATAGCCACTCTAGCCTCACCACTTGTGCCTAAATAAAGATTTCCAAGAGCTTGTCTGTTAGTAACATAAGCATCATGACCATTGTTTCCAATGGTCATACCATTGTTGCTCATTGTTCCATAGCTTGTCGTGCTATTCTGGAATTGAAGATAAGCTACTGTCCCCGTGCTTCTTAAATGTGCTAGAGCGTATCCACCGCTAATGGTTAAAGCTCCATACTCAGGATCATTACCATTATTTTCTATAATAATATTATTAGTTGTAATATTACCTTGGTCAGTAACAGTCTGCAATGTATCTGACTCAAAAGCAGAAGTTCCAGTGACAACAGGATTACCATCTATAGTAATACCATTTTCAAAGTTTCCGCTTGTGCCGTGGATTGTTCCAACAACGTCTAACGGGTAAGCAGGAGCATTTGTTCCAATACCAACACGGCTATTGGTTAAATCTATAGTTAAATTACCAGTGTGAGTTCCATTGTTTGGCCCAATAGAAAATTTATCATTTTCAGCAGAAACATAACCAGCAGTATCATTATCTTGTATTAGAATACTAGCTTTATTGTCATTTGATTTAAATTGAGCAAGAATATCAGAATTACTTACTACATTTAAATTGTAAGTTAAAGTATCTGTTCCTATGCCAACATTATTAGTAAACCTTCCATAATCTATGTAAGAATTACCATATCTAACACTAGATGTTCCAAGGTTTGCTCCACCATCTGTTACAGGTCGAAGATCAGCATAATGGCGACCATCATAATATTTATCAATATAATATTGACCACCGTAAGACAAGTCATTGCCAAGATCGTAATCGGCGGCGTAAAGATTGTTTATTCTGAAATAGTTCCCCGCTCTAGCAAAACTATATCTTAATCCAGTGGTAGCATTTGCACCTCCTCCATTGCTTGCGATTCTTGCTATAAGTGCAGTTTTAGTATTCTCAGTTGTATCAAGAATGGTTTGCCATGCCCCCGTTCTGTGAGCTTCTATCTTAACATGAGTGGCTCTAAATGAAGCAGAACCAAATATTGCAGCCGCTTGTGCGCTGTAGTTTAAAGATTTAACACCGTTGAAGTATAATTCAATAACACCAGTGCTTGCTACGCCAGTTGTTATGTCTCCATCAGGACCAGAATCAGTATACCAACTTCCTACAGTATGGTTATTAGCTTGGAAGGCTCTATCAAAATCTCCAGTGGTAGCTTCATTACTATATGTATATGATCCTGCACTTCCTCCTCTTGTTTTATATAAACCAGAAGTTTTTATTGTTACACCAGCCCACTTGGTAAAACCAGCGAGGTCGTTCATTAATAACGCATTCTGGAATCCGTAATCTTCTGTAGATGTGCTTGCAAAAAACCCATCTATTGTTGTGCATGGACCAGTTCCAAATTGAGTTCCTAATAATCCTGATTGTGTTCTTATGGTTCCGTTGACATCTAAAGGATAAGAAGGAGTAGAATCATTAATACCAACACTGTCGGCAGAAGCATCTACATATAGTGTGTCTGTATCAACATAAAAATCGCTATTAGTATTAAATCCACCAACATTGACATGATTTCTTCTAAAATAAAGTTGCTGACCATTAGCACAATTTAAAAATGTATTGCCATTTGGACCTTGTAATAAGGCATAGCTACTTGTAGAAGCTTGGTCTAAATGTGCAAATCCAGCATAATCACCATAACCAACAGAACCAACATGCGCTCTACCTATTTGCGCTGATACATCTGTATTTGTTCCAACTTCTAATTTTTGAGAAGGACTAAGAACCCCAATACCAACATTACCTGTAGCATCAAAGTTAATAGTTGCAGATTCTAGAGAGGTAGCATTTGGTCTAAATCGTAACTTATCATCAGATGTTGCGTTTATCCAATATCTATTTGGTCCGTCTCCAAATCTTATATATCCACCATAACCAGCGGCTGATGTAATCAACAAAGATGAATGATTGTCAGTGCTTCTCAAACGAACGCCTTGGTCTCCTGTAAATACAGTATCTAATACATAAGCTGGAGAAGTGCTTCCTATACCTACATGTCCATTACTCTGTATTCTAACTTTGTCAGATGCCGCGACTTGAAATTGCAAGTAATCAGAGTTACCAACTATTCTTGTGTTACTACTATTCCAAGTTAAGTAATTATTATCTAATAATTTTATACCTCCAGCGACATCAAGTTTTGCTGATGGAGTATTACTACCTATACCGACATCTCCATCGGTTGCGATACGCATGAACTCCGTTTCAGTAGTCCCATTATCTCCAGCGAATAAAAAACCTCCGTTAGAAGAATTAGCTCTAGAGTAGAAATATAAATAATCTCCACCTTTTTCTATTTCACTAAAAGTATTTGTTAAATCGGAATCTGTTAATCTTATAGTAGCTACTGATGCAGCTATCTCTAGTTCTGCATTAGGATTAGTTGTCCCAATACCTACATTATTATTACCTCTGTTTATGACTAAAGCATCTGAACCTAATGCTGTATTCCTAATACGGAACATGTCATTATTAGCTCCACCAGCATATTGGTTTTCAATCTCCCAAGTAGTGTATGTTCCTGCTAATTTAAGGTGTGGGCCAGCACTCCCAGCCCCAGTTACGAGAATGTTTCCTGAAACCTGAAGTTTCTCAGATGGATTAGTCGTTCCTATACCTACATTGCCCGCTGAGTCAATACGAAATCTTTCTGTGTAATTAGTAGATAAAACTAAATCATTTCCAATTGATCCGAATCTTATTTGATCGGCTGAAGCAGTTGTATTTGCAACAGTAATAAATGCACTGGTTCCAGCCGTGCTTTTGAATTGAGAAACTATGGATGATGAGCCTTCAGAAACTTCCAGCTTTCTAGCTGGATTATCTGTCCCTACTCCTACATTGTCACCATTAGAAGCATTTAAAGCTAATTTACCATCGTGCTGTAATGTTATTTCTGCTCCTCCATTACCCGCGTAGGTTATAAAGAAGTCACTATCTGTAGCATCGCTAGCAAAATATTGGTTAACAGTTTCAGTAGGATTTGTAAACCTTAATCCTAAAGTGCTTCCAGTAGCATTACCTATGTGGAGTCTAGACACTGGGCTTGCTGTTCCTATGCCAAACCTTTGATTTGCGGAATCAAACCTCGCCATTTCCACATCAGCTTCTCCTGCTTGGAAAATGATGTCATCTTCATCTCTATTTGATTGTAAATAAAGATGATTAACTCTAGGTGTGATTATGCTTTTAGTTGAATTTCCACTTACATAAATTGTTCCTCCATTTGTATTCCCAAGGGTCAAACTGCCAGCGCCATTTGCTCTTACTTGTCCATTATTTTGAACAAGTAGATCGGCAACTGTTATATCATTAGTCGTGGTTGCCCCTCTATCAGTAACAGTCTGTAGAGTGTCTGATTCTGTTCCTGCCACATCTCCAGAAAGAAGATAACCTGTCCCTCCCAATGTGAGTCTTCCTCCAAATCCTGTTCCACCTGCATCTCCAGAAACTTCCAGAGTATTTCTGCCAGCAACATTTCCTGATATGATAGCAGTGCCTCCCAAGAAAGCGGATTCCTCACAATCCAACCCGTAAGCTGGTGCTGCTTTGGGGGAACCTGCTGGACCTATACACATACCGACATCAACAAAACCAAAAGCCCCAGAAAAAGTATTTACTTTTATGTTGTTTGTTGTTGTGTTTCCTCTAGTGGTAACAGTCTGTAAAGTATCGGTATCTAGATCACTAGCTCCTGTCATGACAGGATTGCCATTTACATAAAGTCCACTATCGCTTTGAACATAAACCCCACTCTTGAAAGACATGAGTAAGCTGTTGTCACCGCTAGAGAAGGCAGTTGCAGGTGTTCCATCAGAAAATACAAAAGCTCCGTTATGTCTGACTTTTGCATGAGATCCAAGAGCTACCCCATAAGTCCCTGAGACAGCATTCTCCTGCCCTCCTCCTATAAATGAATTTGTTCCCTTTAATATATTCCCTAATCCACCAACTATAACTGCCCCGTCAGAATCTTCTTTAATTGTATTTGACGCTCCCGCGCCAATAAAACCGTAATGAGATTTCTCTACTTTATTATTAACTCCACCTACAACCGCGCCAGCACTGTCTAAATTTCCAGATACTAAGTTATCGTATCCTCCAGCAATAACTGAAGCAAAAACACCTTGTATCTGATTAGAATAACCACCGCCAATACTATTAGTGTTTATACCTGATATTAAGTTGTCATAACCCCCAGCTATGACGGACCAATTACATCCAGTGATATCGTTATTTCTACCACCAACGCTTACGGAAAATTCACTATCTATAATGTCGATTCCAGAACCTCCACCAATGAAGTTCATGGATTTGCCTGAAATCGTGTTATTAGCTCCAGCCGTTATAACATTATAGTGACCACTAATCGAGTTACCAGAACCTGCCAAGATAGCAGAACCAGTCGCAGGAGAACTTCCAATGATATAAGCATTTTGTGCGCTGTAACTAGCGGCATTATTGCTATAAAAATCTATGTAATCACTATGGTCAGAATCAAATTTTGTAACGCCCGCACCGATATTTAATGCATTTTTAGAGCTAGAGTAGCCTATGCTATGTGTCGCATCATTTCCAAGTTCTATTTTTCCATCACCAGCAGTGCTAGAATCTTGGACTCTAGTAGTCCCTTCCACGAAAAGAGCTTTGCCAGCAACAGTAGAGTTGCTCCCAATAGCAACTGGTCCCGCATTTAAATAAGTGTCAGTATCACTTTTAGCTGAAATTTGGTTTGCCGTGGTGCCAGCAGAGTTTTTTTGAATTAATTTAGCGTTATCAGAAGAGTCTGCTTCAATTGTTGTTAGTGAAGTGTCACCTGCTGCATTATAAACTTCTAATTTACCTCTATTATTAGAGTCGCTAGTTAAATCAACACTTTTTGTTCCATCATCAGCATTTGTCTGAACAACACCACCATTAGTGTCTGCCGCTAATTTAGATTGAACTGTGTCACCTGCTGCGTTATAAACATCTACTTGTCCTCTTTTACTGGAATCGCTAGTTATTTCTGTGCTTTTTGTGCCATCTGTAGCTTTTGTTGAAATTGTTCCTCCATTAGTTGCTCCACCTACGTTTGTGTATTCTGTGTCTCCTGCTGCGTTATAAGTGCTTAAAGTTCCCTGAGAACTAGAATCACTACCCATCTCTACGCTTTTTGCACCATCAGTAGAGTTTGCTTGAACACAACCGTGATCCGATGCGTCTTCCTTTAACTCTACAATTTCATTTGTTGTGTCTCCATCAGCATAAACAGAAACTCCATTTTTACTTGATCCTTTTGTTACAACACTAAGTGGAGAACTTCCTATAGAAGTAGAACTACCATAAGTTACTTCTGTGGTTGTTGTAGATCCTTCATCTGTAACCTCTTGTAAAGTGGGTGTATCGTGAGTAGGCTCAGTATGAGTTATTAATATAGTATCATTAGTGCTTGTAACTGAAGTTAATCCAATGCTGATATTTGGACCAGTAACATCAATCCCTCTAAACTCAAATGGTCTAATAGAATCATCTACATAGACTTTTTGTCCTCCTCCCCCTTCAATATTTATGGCATGACCGCCGCTAATTAAAATCCTATCACCGTTTCTTGGGTCAATTGATACCTTAACATTATTTTGATCACTATCTGACTCTGAACCTATAAGAGTTCTAAATTCAAAACCCTCTTGTGGATCTAATGATGGAGCGCCGTCATTGTAAACTTCTACCGCTGAACCTATGTTTACACATGCGCCAGTGCTTGCTCCACCTGCTCCAGTTTCAGAGTTAATTACTATGGATGTGTCGCCTTGAGTAATATATACCCCCGTTCCAGCAACAATGCTCCTAACTCTTACTGGAGTTCCTTCATTATGGTGACCTTCATCTACAAAAGGTAGAGCGCTAGCGCCGTCTGCATAAGCACCTAGCTGTCTAAACTGTCTATCAGAAAGTTGTATATTGCTTCTTTGGGTATATTCCTCTAGAGATCCATCTTTTAATTTGCAAATAGGAAAGTATCCTGTGAATTCTGTAACGGTAGTGTCTGTCTGATCAAAAAGAATATGAGGAAAATCCGTGACTAAATCATCAACTGCTGATGTTCCTTCTCCTCCTTCCCCTTCTCCACTAACTCCAGTAAAAGTAGCTTGTGATACTAAAAAGTTATCTGCGCTTATGATAAGCTCCACAAAATAATTAACCTCATGCTCAAGGGGTAGACTGTAAGTCTCATCCATTCGGTCAATCTTTTGATTGTCCTTATCTTGAACTTGGCTCGATGAAGTTCTATTAATGTAGTAACCTTGATTGAATTTAACAGAATAAGAATCAAGAAATCCTTCATCGTCAAAAACATAATCAATAGAAGGCAAGAAGGGGGTCACATCATTGACAGTGAATCCCTCTTTTGACGTTCTGTTAAAAAAGTCCCCTATTTCAGCCATCTAAACCTTCCCTTACAAAAGAAGATGGATTCTCGTAATCAATTTGTAAAATTTCACCATCTTCGTCAAAGTAATACAAGCGGTCAAAGCAGTTAAACTTTAAATAATTCAATGTTTTGATCTCTTTCTCTATAAAATTATCAGCATTAGGGGAGTAGAAAAACTTAGTCCCCCCGCGCTTTAGAGAACCGTCAGGCCACAAATATTGCTTTTCAGCAAAATAACAATCTTTAAGAATGTTATTGCGCCAAACTTCAATATACGCAAAATCATTATCAAAGTCGTGACGCTTTGTTTCGAGTTTTATAGACTTTTTAAGTATGGTTTTCACTTTAATAATGATATAAAATAGTTACACCTATTTCAAATATTTGTGACTTGCTAGGTTTAAGTGACAAAACTGAAACAAAACTATTCCTCCCTATGTTTTATTACACTTGTATAGGCTTAGTGAATGACAATAGAAGAAGATTACCCCACAAGCAGGGTTAATGAAAGACCTCACACAAAAAGTGAGGCTAGAGATTGGCGTAGATCCAACCAGCCACCAATAAGACCTTTAATTTTATTGGTTTTGTTAATTAGTATGGCGTATTTTGTTTCGCGCTTTACTAATTAAAATTAATTTTTAATATCCGCAGACCGCAGATTGTTTTATCCTCATCCACCTTTTCCCTTAGCTTTTCTTACCTGCTCTTCAGTAGGAGCGCCCTTTTCACCTTTCTTTCTCATTTTTTCCCCAGAACCCCTCTTGATTCTTTCCCTCTTCTTTCTGATGTTCTCCCAAAGACTGCTATCAGATTTTTCTTTTTCTTTTAGAATCTCTTTGTGGCGCTTCATGAAAGCTTCGTGATTTGGCCCAGCCATGTATAAAGTCTTTCCATCCTCTGTTTTATGGGTGTGGACTCCCTTTAAACCCATTTTTTCAGCATCCTTCATAGCCTTTTCTTTGCTATCAAAGTAGTGCTTATTCATCTCGGGAGAACCATAAGCTTTCTTTTTGTATGCGGCTTTTGCTATATCTTGGTCAGCTTTTCTGTAGGATTCTTTTACTTTGCCTCCCCTCATCATCTTGAGAAAGGTGTTGACCCTAGCCATAGCCCAGCCATGACGAGACATATTAGGGCGGTGAGATGTGCTGAAAGCGCCAGCACCCCTTCTATATACCCTCTTAAGTTGACCTAGAGTCACTTTCTTTGAGTATTTGGCGTTATGGGCTTTTACTTTTTCTTTTAAAGTATTCGTGGTTTTCTCACTGAATGTGATCTTTCCTCCTCCCTTTTTCGCGCTTCCCTTTGGGTTTCTTTTAGAACCCTTTTTTCTTTCACTCGGCTCCGCTGGTGTTTGTGCGCCACTCTTTGGTCCTCTCCTTTTTGCAGCTTCAGAAACTTCAGCTAAAGCAGGACAATCCCTAAGCAACTCTTCATGGTCAAAAAAAGTTTCGCCATCCCACTCATACTCCTCAGACCCTTTCGTCATATTTGTAACGCTTTTCTTACTCCACATTTTACAAGACCAATATCTTGCTTTCCACTTAGGACCAGCATTATCGCAATTATGACGACTTCTAAAAGCCTTCCTTCTTTTCGGGTCATCCCTTTTAATCTCCATGTTGGGATCTCCAAAGTTGACCTTAACTACGTTTCCTTTTTCATTTTTTACATAAACAGAAAACTTTTTCGGGCCTTTGGGAGTTCTAAAGGGCTTGTTGAGAGTTTTGTTTTCATTAGCTGCCTCCGTGAAGAAAAGTGTGGTATCCTCTCCGTCATCAAAAACTACAGATGCTTTTGATTCGGCATCTTTAAATATATTCAAACAAACAGCCACTCGCTGCTTATTGTCGTTGAATTCACCTTTTTCGGTTAAATCAGAAACGCAGCGACCCATGAAATCGCCACGTTTTTCATTATTTCTTGGAGTTGGTAATGGCATATTTTTTTTTACACTATAAAAGTTCCATAGGGGAACGATATTCTTCGTATGGTAAGAACCAATGTTCGCAGGTATTTAGTATATCATACAGTAAAACAGTGGTCATTAAATCTTCTCTGCCCTTCCTAGTATATCCTTTATACAGGGAATCTTTGAAATTTGAGACCTTTTTGGTCCAGTCACAAGTATGAGCGAGGTCAAATAAGTCGTCATTTTTAACACATAAAAAGAAAGCTCCATAGTCGAATGCTATCCATGCTGGCTTTTGTTCGCCATTGCACCAGCCCATTTTCCCTTGCACATTCTTTATCTCTAAAACTACTTTTCCTTCTTTTTGAGTTTGCTTTAGTCCTTTTACGTCAAATCCCACTCCATCAACTACAAAATCAGTATGATTTTTTATATCATCGTGTTGACTTGTTTTCTTTATTTCTTTTCCTGCCGCTCTGCAAGAATCATAAAACCTTTGTTGACCTTCATGACCAACGCTTATTGATTTGTTTATATGCCCAACAGATGACATATTCTTAGCTTTGTCTGATATCATAAAGTCATTGATTTTGTTTCTCCTGTCCTCACATCCGTCATAAAAAAGTCTTTAACATTAAACGCTTTATCGTCAATCCAGTAATCATATGATGGTTTGCCCATTCTTAGCTCTGTTCTTTTTACTCCCCATTCGTCTAATTGCCTCTTTGTTAAATTGCTATGGTCAATCCCACTTTGTTGCCCTCTAGCTGTCCAATATATAATTGTGTGTCCAGCATCATATAATTCATTAAAGAAATTTATTCTTTCTTTTATGGGTATAGCTCGGCTGTAAGGAGTTGATTTGCTTTCATGCCTACATATTGTGCCGTCTATATCTACAATATACGTTTTCATTTAATTTTTGATACTATTTCAATAAATTTTTCATTCTTTTCATTGTTCTTTGTCCAAAAATCTACAAGGCATCTCAGACAATGTTCCCATGAGCAGTTACGGTTATTGAGAAATTTAAAAGAAGAAAGATAATTTAAATTAATCCACCAATCCTCCCAAGGATTCACCCCATTTCCGTAAAGGCATACATTTTCAAAAAGCGGGTAATATCCCCTCTCTAATAATAAATCCTTTGATGCATACTTATTTATATAATTCATCGCCTTACGATTATATAAATCATGTTCAAATGTCATGCATTTAAAATTAAATCCGTTTGCGATTAGGTTTGTTAAGCACTCTATACCAGAGTCATCAATATCCAAAGAAATATAATCTATTATTTTTGATGGATAATGCTCTTTTATGAGATTAATAAATTCTTCAGAGCAAGCGTCAAGATTAAAAAATTGAGACTCTCTTACCTCTTTATATGAACGCTCCATATTTGGATGTTCTACTCCTAATCCCTCATCACTAATGTTATCTACACAGATCCCCTTCCATTGATTTTTTTCAAGTATATATGTATTATTGCAAATTAATGGTCCCCCACTACCAATATCTAAAAAAGTTTCTCCATGAGGGAGTAATCCTAGTGCAAATAAATCTTGCCCTTGAGCGGATTCAAAATGTTTTTTATCTTTTTGTTTCATGGTCATTTTAATTTTTTTATTATATCTGTGGTGCTGATGTTTTCAACAAAAGGAATTACCTTTAGAATAGCAGAACCTTTCGCCTTGAGTTCAGATTTATTTAAAGAGCTTTCATCGTAATCACCGCCTTTGCACCAAAAATCAGGCTGAAGTTCTTTTAATTGTTTAGCTACAGTTTTAGTATTGAAGATAAAAACATAATCAACAGCTTCATGACAGGCTACTGTATATGCTCTTTGTTTTGCTGATAAAATTGGTCTACCCTCTCCCTTTAACGACTTAACACTTGCATCTCCATTTACACCAACCACTAATTTAGAATTTAAAGTGCAAGCATTTTTCATTGAACTAAGTAAACTGGCGTGACCAGCATGAAATAAATCAAAACACCCATTTGTAAAAATGAAAAACTTTTTTATTCCACATTTTTCTAACTCCTTAGCAAATTCCTTTTCTCTTTTTAAATTTTCAAAAGAAATTATTTTTTTGTGTTTCATATTGTCGTGACTCCTTTTTTGCGTATAACTTTCTGACAGCAATCTTGAGCAAGAATGATAGCGGTATCAATATTTTTTGTAGCAGTAAATGCATAGGCTAAAGCCGCTAAAAAAGTATCTCCCGCTCCAGATACATCCCTGACTTCAGATGGGTTTTTGATTGGGTAGTCTTTATGATTAAACCAACATCCTTTAGATGCTTTTGTTACGATTACATTTTCAGCTTTATGTTTCCAGCCGTTTTCTAGAAACTCTTTTTCGTTAATTTTTACAAAAGAAAACCCATCAGCCCATTCTATATTAAATTCTTTTTTAGTATCTAAAAATGAAAGTTTGCTTCTTTGAGATATTTCTCTCAAATCTCTATCTTTTAAAAATCCTTTATTATAATCCGAAACCACAACAGCATCATAGTCTTCTATATCCGATGGTAAATCACCGCAATGAAGATAACTATCTGTATCGACTCTTAAGAACATTTGGTTCGAATCTATATCAATGTATCTAGTTTTATGACCCTTTGATTCATTGGTAAATAAATCAATTTTATTTTTATATGGCATACCTCTATGTGTATCTTCATCAAGTGCGACTAGATTTCTATATACATTTGTTGCCATTCCCAAATTATTGATACCGTCTTCTGGCACAAAAACTGGTGCTGGGGCTTCAGGGCAAAGACGACTAGCTCTACCATAGCAAAATCTATCGCTACAGGTTTCTCCTATAACCAAGAATTTCATTTTTGAGATGCCCCTTTTTCAACTCTATATGAGTCTTCATTGAAGTGTTGTGTGCTAACTTCGAAAACACTAGAATCCTCCAAGGCTGTTAACTTATGAGGAATGCAGGGTTGTAAATGGACAACATCACCCTCCTCGATAATCCTTGCGATACGTTCTGCTTTTTCTAGGTCAAAGTATTCTAAACTTAGCTTGCCCTTAGTTACACACCAAGTCTCTTCCTTAAGAATATGGTAGTGCATAGAAAAAGAAGATCCCTCGTTAAACCGAAGGATCTTCCCGCAATACTTTTCGTTGTTAGTTATCCAAAGCTCATCACCCCAACCTTTTGGGTGAGCTTCTAATCGAGAAAAAATAGGCCCAATACTCATCTAGAGTATTATAGCCTATTATAAAGAATATTCAAGGAATAATTAATCTTCCCCTTTGTCTTTGCTTTTACCGATATTTAAAGCTGCCCAATCAATGAGCGCATAAATTTTTGCCCAAAAAGTTCCTTTTTTGGGAGTTGGTGTCGCTGCGGTAATAGCAGAGGCAAGGGCAACAGCAGAAGCTACTACACCCCACCAAGGGTTATCCTGAATCAATTGAATAATTGTGTCCATAATAAATTATATTTATATATTCTATATTACACCACCTAAAATTTAACGGGAATAATTATATTTTTTTATAAGAATATGTTACTCCGACATCATATTCCCTGTCATTGTAGTATTGACAGCCATAATCTATCCATCTTTCAAAATCAGAAGCTCCAAACATCCAAGTATTTGATGGGATAAAGGATTTAAGCTCCTCATATCGAGATGTTTCATGATTGATCATTTGGCTGCATAAAATAATTTTTTTGTTTACTCTCGGATAACAATTCGCCAAATGAGAAGGGCCACTATTTGGCCCTATAAAAATAAAACTTTGAGCAATTAATTGAGCGGAATCCCAAATGTCTAATCCTCTTTTATCTAGAAATGGAGTATCATTATCCTTTTCCGCTCCAATTTGTATAATATTAAAATCTTTGTAATTTTCTGCTATTGTATTAATAATGTCATCAGAAATAAATTGATCAGGAGTGCTGTTGCTTGGCCCAACATGGACAACAACCTGATTAGGTGTCATTTTCTCATTTTCATACTTATAAAGCCTTTGATTTCTAGAGACTTTCAAATCATTTTTTTGATCAATACTAATTCCTATTAAAGCTGAGATAGAGTCAAACTTTGACCTAAAGCAATATTTGCCTTCTGATTGTGGTGTATGAACATGTAATTGTATAAAGACAATGCCGTCAATTATTTCTGCATTCTTTGGAATTTGAAAAGATTTAGGCCAATCTTCAATTTTACAATATATAGATGGGATAGGTTCTTTTAGTTTTGATTCTATTTTAGATACTATATTCGGTATCTCTTGCTCTCTCAAAACATATGGATTATTATCAAACGCCCAGCATTTTCTAACATCTGTTAGTTTTAAATTAAAAAATTTATAGAAAATTTCAGGTAATGTCGTCCACTGAATACAATCTCCTAGTCCCCAGCTATTACCTACGTCTAAAATTATTTTACTCATGATAGGTTGATGGTGACAGGGGCAATTTCTTCTAGTTCCTCACAAATCCTATCAATCTCCAACTTATCCATTTTCCTAGCTCTATTTCTTAGTTTAGAAACTTCCCACTCAAATTTGCAAAACTCCTCATCTTGATCAATATTGCATCTTTCTTTACTATCAAAAATAAATGTATCAAAAACCTCGTATCTTAGAGGGTCAATACATTTTTCAATAGGGTCAAATGTAGAATTACCCACAACATAATCAAAGATGTCATACCTGTTAACCTTAATTTTAGTTTTTTCCATCCAACTATTATAATCGGATAAAATGAAAAATCTAAAGAATTCTAATTCTACTTCTAATTTTTGAAACGTGCCTTTTTTTCTCTAAAACAGAACCACCTTCTCTGCTCCCAGCCCCATTTGTATTACCCTCAATCGTAACTACATAACCACTTGAATCTGCGTCTTTTACAGCTAACCCAATATGTGAAAAAGTGAATACTACAATATCACCTGCTTTAATATCTTCGTTTGTAGGTTTGCGAAGCTCGACCCCGTTTGTGCTTTGTTGTTTGGCCCAGTTTTCAAAGTCCCAAGCCCCAGCAGTTCTGGGTCTCTTAAATTTTACATCTTCTCCCTCTATAGCTTCTCTCACAAGCCAACAGATAAAAGCAGCACACCAAGGCCAACCTTTGTCTGCGTCTAGCCATGTGGCAGCTTTGTATTCATCTACTCTTGGCCCACAATTGCTACCATCAACTTCGGAAACTCCTATTTCTTCCCTAGCTAAAGAAACCATTTTTTCTGCTATGCTACCACCAGAGGCAATAGGGTTTTTTGTGGACATTTTGGCTAAAATAGCATTCCAAGTAACGGGGCCATCAGCGCCATCAGCAGAAACTCCGAGAAGTTTCTGCACTGCCTTTACTACTTCTTTTTTGCCTTTAAAATTCATTATGAGCACCTTTTACTAAAACTAGCACACACAGACATCACAATACATAAAACAACTGTTAGTATCATGAAGTTTTTGTAGTCAGTTATTTTTTCATTTAAAATCGCAGCTTGTTCCTCATTGTAATACATTTTTGTATCCATGATGTTATTGATGGCTTCTATTGTTGGATCAGTCATCTCATACATCGTAGGAACTGATGATTTAATCAATTCAACATTGTTTGTATTGCCCCATTCAATTAATTGATTAACATAAAGGTTTATTTTCTTTTCTTGTTCGAATACAAAATCTGCATACTCAACCTCTTTTGGGGTTATATCCTTCTTATAGCCTTCTAAATATTCGTCCTTATACACCCTCTCCTCTTCTAAGGTCTCTACCATTTCTGCTGGAGTTATGACTCCATGAGAAGTTTTTACGACCGAATCTACAATGATAACCCCATACCAATCAAAGCACATGCCAATCTCCATAATGGAAGACTCTGATTGTCGAGCATTCTCTTTTAGTGTGTTTTGAATGTTTTCAGTAAGGAAAAGACCCTTGAAACCAAAAGCTAGACAAATAGCAGATAAACAATAAACAATAAATTTAGGTCTCATTTTTTAATAAAATTTTCTGGGTTCTTGGCGAATTTTTCACCTAGCCTTACTATGCCACTAATAACCTCTGGACTTATTACACCAATAATACCGTAAGTGATTGCCTTGGTTAAGGATGATACATCTGTTTGTTCTAATACAAACCAAGCTATGCCAGCAGCGAGGGCTGCTGTAATTACCCTTTTAAACTGTTGTTTAAGTGTTAATCCATTATTACCTGATAAGAGCCTAGCAAACATCGCAGCAGCACCCACAAGCGGGACTAACCAACCTCCATTGAGGAATTCTTTGATTAAAGACTTTTCAGGTTCCATGTAATTAACTTCTACACAAAAAAAGCCACCCGTGCAGGTGGCTTTTTTATTTTATAATTAAAACTAATTTAAATTAGAAGTTGTATGACAATCCTGCGCCAACAATCCACTCTTGATCTACTTCAAGAGAAGACCCGTCGAGGTCGTTATCGTTAAAGGAAACTTTTCCAACGATAGAAATATCCTCTGTCAAAACATAATTTGCTTTAACGCCAAGCTCAAGTGAATCATATTCTTCTGCAATATTTACAGTCACAAAAGGGCTTAAGGTAAGATTTTCGACAGGTGTCTTAAAGTCATATGAAGCTCCAAGCTCTACTCCGAACCAGTCGTTGTTGTCCTCATACCAAACACCAACAGAAAAATCTGCAATGTAAGTATAATCAGCAGTCAAAGATAGTTCTTCTCTGTCTCCAAAGATAGATTCGGTGTCTTTTAGAGCAGCAGTCAAGCCAATGTTTTGACCGAAAAGATCAACCCCAAGGCTGTAGCTAGCTCCAAAGTCCATCTCGCCACCGCCGTCAGTGTCGAAAAGTGATGCACTAAACGAAAGATCTCCCCCTCCCAGAGCGGTAGATAGAGCAAGAGAAGCTCCAATAGAGTCTTCCCTTGTTGCTAGACCTCTGTCAGTGCTAAAGTTTGAAATTGATGCCCCACCTTCAACGGACAAATCCGTTGCTATAGTGGTAGCAGAGGCTGCGCTAATAATTGAAGCGCCCAGTAGTGTAAGAATTAGTTTCTTCATAAATCAAATATATATTACAGAATTCTCATGGTCAAGGGAAAATTTATTCCTCTTCAGGAATTTCTGCTGGTGCTTCAACAGAGTCAGCAAATTGGGGGGATGAATCAACTTCTGGAGGTGGTCCAGCCGCAGCCCTTCTAACTTTTTGGCTCAAAACAACAGCAGCTTCAGCTACATTTAAACCTTGTGCTTTAACTGCAATATCCAGTAGTTGCATTAGAGCGTTAAGCTCATCTTCGGAAAAATCAATAGTTGTCATATATGAAGTATTATATATTTGTGTGTAAAAAAATCAACATTATTTGCCACTAGGAAAATAAAGTTGTCTCTCTAGCCTCCTGAATCTAGCGTCAGAATGCCAAATTTCATCATTATTAGGGGTATAAATACCCTTACTTGTTTCTATTGGAATCCCTTTTGTCAAACTCAGAGTAGAAGGCTGATAAATGTTTAAAGGAGTTGTCTTCACGGATGAGTTCGTCGCGCAAGAGATCAGCACGGTCGGCATCACCGCCATTAGCCCTAATGTCTTCAAGTTCTTGAATAATTCTTTTTCTTTCTTCTTCATGGTCTTGTTTTAATTGTAGATAGAAAGTCTTATTTTTTAAAGATAAAAATAACTCAATTGATTTTAAAACACTTTTAATTAAGGTAAGCATCGATATTTTGGTTTATATATTGTTCTACAGTCTGCCAATCATAATCACCTATAACCTCTAATAATTTAGAGTTATCTGCTTTTGTAAATTTTTGATATTGACCTTTTAACTCTTTTGGCATTGGGGTCTCAGTAATAATTGCATGAGAATTTGATTTTACAATCTCTGCAACATCCCTGAATGAAGTTGTTTGCCCTGTCCCTACATTAAAAACGCCTGAAGCATCATTATCTAGCATTCTATAATGTATTCCGCAAACATCATCAATAGAAACAAAATCTCTTTTATATTTTTCGCTTTTCTCAAATATTTTTATTTCGCCATTTCTTTGAGCTTGTTTGATAAATTTAGACACAGGGCTAGCTTGTTTCCCTTTTTTGTCTTCTCCTAAGCCATAAACATTAAAGTATCTAAATCCTTGGTATGGATAATTTTGATGAATTAGCCAACAATCGAACATGTATTTACTAAAAGCATATGGGCTAAGAGGTTTGCAAAAATCACTCTCCTTAAAACTTTTTGATGTCCCATAAACAGATGCGCTACTAGCATATTGAAATTTTATTTCATAAAGTTCGCACAATTCGTAAAGCATTACTGAATATTCGAAATTCTGCTCTAGAATTTTTTCAAGATTAGTTTCTGTGGTATCAGAGTTACCGCCGAGGTGGATGACAATATCTTGGTTCATTACATCTGGTAAACCAGAATTACCAAGGGTTATGTCAAATTTGGTAACATCGTAGTTTCTATGAGACAAATAGGCGGCTAAATTGCCGCCTATAAATCCTCCCGCTCCTGTTATTAATACTCTATTTTGTATCACTTTCTTCTTCTGGTTCTTCTTCAGAAGCTTCTGAGTCTTCAGGTTTTTGTGGATATTCCCCTTGAAGTAAACTGTCTAGAATGCAAGCCTTGATTACTGACTCATCAAAATCAGATTGATGTATTTTAAGTAAAATTTTATCAAGTTCTTCATCTCCCGTTTCTTTTTCTAACTCTGATTTTTTAAAAAAGTCAAAATCATCAGAAACAGAAAAGGACTGCACTAATTCGACAACAAGTTCATCATTTTTAAAATGTTTATTAATAGAATAAGAAGGACTACTTAACGGAGGTTTTTCCTTCTTCTCGCCCTCTGATAACTCAATTAACTGCCCTTGTTTTTTATATTCTTTTAAACACCAAATTTTTTTGGCGTAAATAGAAGCTTCAGGGAATTTAATATCAGCATCAAAGGATAAACTTTGATATAATTTGTTGTCTAAAAACGTGACAGTGTAAGGCATTTAAAGACTTTTACACCTATTCTCCAGTTTTTACCCTTTGGTTTTCAGCTTTAGCCGCTTCGACTTTTGCAGTTAATTCCTCAAAAGCGGAATTTTTCTCCTCATCAGACATTTTTTCTACATTTTCTTCGACCTCTTGGACCGCAAGATTATGCATTATATTGATAGCCTCTGCCAATGTGACGCGAGAAACCATCTCCGATGTGAGCATTGCTTTTAGATTATTTATGTTTTCTTCTGTCATGCTCTAGTCCTTTTCTTTACTTGCGTAAATTCTTATATCGGGCTGATTTGACCCTTTTTCTTTGAAAGAGTTTGGAAAACAGACAATTTTCACATCATTACCCTCTGAATCCTTGATAGATCCACTGTAGTAAGACTGTTTTTGACCGTCAACTCTCCAAAGCGCTCCTAATTCACGCTTCTTCCATTCATCGTTTTGTTTAGTGTTTTCACTCATAATTATTTATTGTTAAATCTACCTTCGACGCTTTTCCAAAATTCTTCTGCGCCCACAGCAAGATATCTCCCCTTCAGGTGTTTGTAAAGTTTTTTTTGAATGTGATTGGCATTTTTTTTATCGTATCCAATAAGTTGACGAATTTTCTTAGCGGCAGATCCACTCATGCTTTATGATCAACCTTACTGACGTTTTTTTCAATAAAAAGTTTGATATTCTTTTCTCCTTTTAAAACGCTATCAGAAACAAAGGGGGTTATCTCTGATAATATCTTTTTAGATAAGGCTTCTACTTTTATTTTTTCCTTAAGAATACTTTTAATTGTTTGATTAATATATTTAAAATCGAAAGTTAAATCAATATCATTGTCCTTTAACCTATTTTTTAATCTTTTTAATTTCATCCATAAAAGTCTCCTCAAGCCCTTCTCGTCAATCTCTTTAAGTGGAAAGCACTCGTCAACAAGTGAGAGTATATCTGGGTGAATCATTAGGTTATCTCTGTCCGAAACTGCTCCCTGAAATCCCATAGCAGACTGGCTATTAGATATATCGCTTGTCAGGAATATTTTACAGTTTGTGAAATCTGCCATATCTCCGTTGCTCATCTGAAACTTACCATGCTTAAATATTTGATTGAAAAGCGGAATTGCAGAATTATCAACTTTGTGGAAATCATCTATGATGATCACGCTATTTGGAGATATTAGAACTTTTTCGCATATAGATGTATTGTTGCCCTGAGATGTCGCTATCTTATGTGGAGCAAAGGTATCTGCAAAGTGAACACCACTATAGGAGAGAACACTGACTCCATGTTTTTGCAAAGTATCTTTAAACAAGTCTAAAAAGTAAGATTTACCACTGAATCTTGAGCCACTTATAACATAGCACTCTGGAGCAGAGAAATTGTCAGTCTTTTTTATACCCAAGCTAGATAAAATAATTTTATCTTTTAGTTTCTGCAAAAGCTCATCTTGACCTACAAGGGATTTGCTGACACAAGAAAAAACTTTCTCGACCATCTCTTGATCGTTTAAAGGGTTTGTCTTCTTTTTAAAGAAATCTTTTAAATGGCATAGTTTTACCTCTGGAATTAAATCTGAAACACCTTCTGTCCATTTTTCTAGGCTTTCGTTTAATTTTTCTAAAAGTTTTGTGTGGTCTTTTTCAGGGTCTAGAGCCGCAGCCATTGTCTCTTCTTGCTGGCTTTTTATTGATGGCGTAACGTGCCAGAAATTTACTTTAGCCTGTGCTCCGCAGTGATCAATGATATCAATAGCCTTATCTGGGTAGAATTTATTAGGGATGTATTTTTCGCAGTAATCAATTATGTTTTCTAGAAACTCATCGGTATATGTAATAGTATGAAAGTTTTCATAATAAGAAATTATTGTGGGTAAAATTTCTTCCATCTGAAATCTAGATGGCTCTCTAATTATAACGCGCTCAAACCTGCGATCTAAGGCGGTGTCTTTTTTAATTGTGTTTGTATATTCGTTAATCGTTGTGGCTCCTATACAACTTATTGTTCCTCTGGCAAGCTCTGGCTTAAGAATGTTAGAGGCTTCTAGAGAGTTGTTTGTTGCCCCTCCTGCACCAATTAAAGTATGAACCTCATCAATAAACAAAATTAAGTTACTATATTTTTTTGCTTCATTAACAAAGTCTTCTAGTCTTTTCTCAAACTGACCTCTGTATTCTGTCCCAGCAACCATGCTAGATAAACTCACAGAATAAATCACCTTGTTAGCTATAAGCTCAGGTGCGTCTCCAGCAACAATTTTACAAGCTAAACCCTCCACCAAGGAAGTTTTACCTGTTCCTGCTGGTCCAACAAGAAGCGCGTTAGGTTTTTTCTTTCTGCAAAGAATTGTAGCTACTTCATCAATTTTACCGTCGAAATCAACTATCTTGTCGAACTCGTTGTTTAACGCTTTTAAATTTAAGTTTTCTGCGAACTGAGAGAGTATCTCATTCTTGTCGAACATATCGATCCAGTCTTCAGGGGTATCCACTCTCATTGAAGTGGTTACTTTATCTGGGTCAAAGTCTTTAACGACTAGGGAGCACTCTGTAACAAACCCTAGAAATATTTCATCCGAAGATTGATCTCCTTTTGGGAAAAGGTTTTTTACAACTTTAGGAGAATGCTCATCATCAAAGAAAACCATTAAGATTACCTCTGGGGGTATGTAATCTAGGTTAAAGTTTTCTATAGAAAACTTCTCAGCTTCTTTTAAGAGTTTTCTAACATCTGTTTTTAGAATCTTTTTTGCATATTTGTTCTTACGCTTTTTACTTAAAACAGCCCTAGACTCTTTTAATAAGTCCTTGGGGTCTACATTTACTTTTTTAAATATAGATGAGCAAGACTGACTTAAGTCACTTAAAAAGCAGTGAAAAAATAGATCTACATCTGCCCCGTTTCTGTATAGAATATTAGAGAGTTCTTTTGTTTTTTCTATGACCCCCTCAATATGCGGTGTTAAAGGTAATTTAGGCACCTTTCACCTCCCTTAACTTCATGTATATATCTGTCTCCACTGGATTTATGTGATCTACAAAAAATGTATCTCTGCTCTTTGAGCCATTTAAAACTATAACTTTGTTTTTTGTTAACTTGTATCCGCTTCTTAAGAAGTTAGATAATCTCTCTTCTCTAGCGTTGTCCATGAAGAGAAAGTTTTTAGTTGCTGTGTTATCACAGATTGAAATCATCATGTATTTGTTACCATTCTGAGATGTCCTAGTAAAGAAATCTTTTACCTCGCCTACAACTTGGAAGTTTTGTCTGTCTACAAGATCCTCTACTTGCCTCAAGTCGATCAAAGACGAAAATCTATCCTGAAAGCATTCACGTAGGTTGTGTGAATAACTATAGCCAAGCAAAGAGCTTTCATATCTCCACTTAGCAAACATTTCATGCTTCCTGTTTTGACTATAGATTTTTTTATACTGATCAAATTTAGTTTTAAATGTTTTAAATCTCTTTTCAGACATGATTGGTCTATTGTCATCTCCAAGAGTTTGTTTCTCTATAACTTCTGATATTGCCTTAAGTATGTCGAAGCCAAATCTCTCTCCAATCTTTACAAAGTTTCTCTTTTCTCTATCTGTTAGCAGGTTAAAGGCTTGAGCTTCTAGGACCATGCGAGTTCTATTCGTTCTCGCATGATCCATAGTTCCAGCTTGTATAAGAGCCGCAAGCACAGATATGTTGATACCGCACTGTTTAGCTGCCAGAAAAACCTCATACTTATTGTTAAATTCTATGCCTCTAAAGTCTATTAGGCTCTGTATTGATTTTAGAGAGATACCTTTAATGCTATTCAATCCGTAGCGAATATTGTTGTTTTCAATTGTAAAATCAAAATCAGACTTATATAGGCAAGGAGGCAACATTTCCATGCCGAAATCTGACAACTCTTCGTTTACCCCAGAAATTGTTTGTAAAGGTTCTGGATCAAACTCAGCACACTCAAGAATAGAAAGAAAGAATTCTTGAGGATATTTGTGCTTTAAGTAAACTGTTTTGGCCGCGAGGTCGGCGTAGGCAAAACTATGTGACTTATTGAAAGAGTAGTGTGAGGCGGCGACTAATGAGTTCCAGTAGAAGTCTGCTATCTCTTCACTAAGACCTCTAGATTCAGCAGCATTGTAAATTGTGTCTTTCCACTTAGGCATTTCGTCTACTTTTTTCTTGCCTACAATCCTTCTTAACACCTCTGCCTCTTCAAGTGTTAACCCGAAAACTTTGTGAGCAATTTGCATTAGTTGCTCTTGATACAGGATCACGTTTTTAGACCAAGACAATATCGAGTCTAACTCTGGATTTAGGTCCAACTCAGATGGAAATTCTTTTTGTGTTTTATAAACAGAAACAAATTCAAGTGCTGCGGGGCGAGCTAAAGCAACAACATCAGAAAGCTCATTTATATCTTTTGGTTTTATCTCTCTGCAAACTTTAAAGTTTGTCTCAGCGGAGATCTGAAACAAGCCCATAGGATGTTTGAAATCTTGCAATATCTCATAGATCATCTCGTTATTGGCATCTATGTCCTCTATGTTTATGCCAACTTTTTCACAAGTTTTGTGAGCGATTGTTAGGGTTCTTAAACCAAGGATGTCGAACTTGACCATGAGGTCTGCAACGTCATTCATGTCATAACCTGTAACTAAATCTCCATCTTTTGTTTTTTGCAGTGGGACAATATTCTCAATGCTTTCTGAGCAAATCGCGATCCCTGATGGGTGAACTCCAGTATTCTTCGGTAAGTTTTCTATTTTTAATGCATTTTTAAATGTCTTCTTGTGATTTTTAACCCACTTTTTGAATTTATCTGCCTCTTCTCTAGCTTGGCTCAGAGGGAAAACAACCCCATGTAATTTCGGGATCATATCGGAGACTTGGTTAGCCTCATCTTCCTTAGCCTCATCAAAGTATTTTGTTGCCTCTCTAATGCAAAGTTTTGAACTAAAGGTATTGAATGTTAGAATCTTAGCAGTTCTACCTTCATGCTTTCTCTCGATATATTGTATGACCTTATATCGCTGATCATAAGATATATCTGAATCAACATCTGGCAACAAACTGCCGACAAGAAACTCTTTACCTCTTTTGTCAGTGACTTTTTTAGCTCTTGATTTAGACACAAATCTCTCAAAGAATAAATCGTGAGGGATTGGGTCAATATTAGTTACTCCGAGCAAATATAAAACAAGAGAGCCAGCAGCAGAGCCACGGCCAGCACCAGTTGGAATATTATTGTCATGACAAAAATTTAAAACGTCCCAGTTGAGTAAGATGTAATCTGTGAACCCAAGTTCTTCAAATGTCTCAAGCTCTTGCTTTGCTCTTTTATAATAGACCTCTTTATTTTCATATTTTGTAATGCCTTTATCTCTCAATCCCTTTCTAGCAAGCTCATACAAAATATCTTTAGTGGAGCTATCAGGCCCAAGCCCAATTTCCTCTAATTTATTTATGTCAACGATTGTTTTAGGGAGATCTACTCCCGCAGGTTCACAATCATCGTATGGTGTAAAATCTTCAAACATTACAAGTCCATGTGTTTCTTAAGTTTTAAGAAAACTTTATAACACATCTTGATGTCGTATAATGCATCGTGGAGTTTTTCTTCCTCAAAATCTATATCAAAAAACTTTAATAGCTGATTTTGTGACACCTTTGCCTTTAGGGTTCTGTCGTTTATTATTTTATACTGCCAGCTTAACAAATCACCTCTGGGTTTATCTAGCTCTTCCCTATATGCCTTTGCTAAAGCTCTTGTATCATATATTCTTGGCAAATAAGAGTAGTCTGGCTCTTGTCCAAGCATCCTTTGTAAATGAGATACCATGTAAACATCAAACCCAAGTAGGTTTTGTCCCACTACAATATATTGTGGGTCAAATAAATATTTCTCAAACTTTGACCAAACAGAAATAAGAGATTCCGCTTTAGAATTATATTTATCCCAATCAAAGCCCGTTAGCTTTCTAACAACCTCTGGTATATTTAACTCTTTATGTTTTATAAACTTATCGTGTGTTTCTAACACTTTATTTCCTTGACAAATTATCCAAGATAACTGCCAAGTTTTAGAAGAGTGTAAATTTAAACCCTCCGTCTCTGTATCGAATACTAAATATTTTTGATTACTTGGCAACATTTTCTAAAAAAGATTCATAGCTAAACTCATCAGAACAGAAATCGTTTAGTCTTGGGTTACTGTATGTTGGGACTCTGCCCTGTTTCCTGTTGCATATGGCTTTATACATTTGGAAAGCTTCAAAATCCTGTTTATCTCTATAATAAATGCTTTTTGCTTTTTCTGTTTTTACATTCAGCTTTTTGAGAGCGTTACTGATTTGGAAATCAAAAGGATGATTATTAGATTCCTCTATGTAAAAGTGGTCATATTTGTCTAGCCAAAGATCACACATGCCAAAATGAAAAATATTGTTGAATACATAAGAATCATAAAACGGCACTCCAATACTGATGTCATCAAGCTCTCCCTCGCCCAGATCTGACATGTTTAAATATTCTCCTACGCTTGTAAAGCATTTAGTATAAAGGTTTCTAGCAACAGCTACGCCTTTGTTGTTTTTAGGGAAGAAAATTAGCTTACTGGGCTTTTCGGTAATACTTGAATGAACAACAGGCAACTTAACTCCATAGACCATAGGAACTTCTATGTGAAGAAATGCTTTATTTATTACCCTGAATCCGTAGAAATTATCTTCTACTAAAATCATCTTCTTAACATCACCGCTTTGTGCAATGTCTACTAAATCCTCAACCCTCAGAAGGGATCGTCCTATGCTGAAGGTGCTTTTAAATAATGGTATCACTCCTGTATGTTACAGAAGCTCCATTGGTTTGTCAAAGGAAAAAGCAGGACATCCGTCATATTTAACTTTTTCTATCGTCAAATCTTTTGTCTTTTTTTCTTTGAGATCTTTTTTTAAGTCGGCAGATGCGACCCTCACTCCATCCTTGTCTACTAAAGCGTAAAACTCTCTAGGAAATTTAAATGGACAATGCCACATGGGAGTCCCGTCTTTTTTGAGTTGGCCAGCATACTCTGCTCTACCACAAACAACTCTGCCAGCAAAGCCATCGTCTCTACCTAAATAGCCCTTATCGTAAGCTAAATTTTTAGAGGCGGCAACTTCATTAAAATTATTAATAATTTGTTGAACTTCTGTCAAAAAATATTCAAAGCCTTCTAACTCGTCTTCGTCTAATGGCTCCATTTCACAACACCCATCGTTATTGCAATCAAACTTAACAAACAAAAACTCCATCTTTCTTTTTAAGAACTCTGGATATAAGTGTTTTACCGCCAAACAATACATTAAATTCTGCATGTTGTCGGTATACTCCTTTCCAGAAAAAATTTGTTTTGATGTTTTAAAATCTCTAATAAGGGCAGTCTTCTTTCTCTTAAATAAAAAAAGCTTATCAATAAAGCCTAGTATGCGGTAGTTTTTACCCTGTTCGTTTACAGATATATCAAAATCCTTTTCACTGATAGAGTTGGTTGGCTTCCCGTTCTTGTCCCCAAAAAAATCGTAATTAAGACCCTCTACTGTCATTTGGTTTATCAGGTCCATATTCTCAAAATCATCTATATTATGCTTTTTAGCATATGCTTCTATCATCCTTTTGACTGGAGGTGAGGCAAAGGCGTTTTGAGTTTTAATTATGCGGGTATAATGTTTTTTATGCTTAGGATTTCCCAAATTTTCAAAAACAGCGTGACATATCGTTCCACGTAAACTCCCCTCGTTAGCTTTATCTGGGAGTTTTAAGTGGTATTTGCACCAATACTGCCAAGAACACATTTGTAGCGTCTTTATGCGTGATGCAGATAGAGGCTTGTTCTCAGAAGTCGTCATAATGAAATGAGTTTTTCTTTACAAGCTTTGTAAAAGAAGAAGAAAAACTTTTATTTACACCTCGTTGATTCATATCTTTAGCAATCTTTATCACTTTAGACATGGATTCTTGATGTTGTATATTATAGCAATCTGAAGCGTATTTTTCTATTTGATCTTTAGACATTTCCCCAAAGTCATTCTCTTCAGGAGGAATAAAGTATATTTTGTCAAAATCAATCGACTCAACCAATTTAAAAATAGATTTAATTGCTCCTTCAAACCCTCTGTTGACGGAAGATGTGTGATCGTTATTGAAAGATACAAAAACTTTTTTTATAGGCAATAAAGATAACCTTGCTATAAATTTTGGAGAAATGTTCAAGCCAAAAGAAACAAGAACATTTTTTATGCCATTGTTATATAAAGACAAACAGTCTCCTACAGATTCCACAATGTGAACTGCTTCTTTTTCTTCTATAGCTTTTTGGACTTTAGTAATATTGTAATACGGGAAAAACCAACCTGATGACTTCCCCATATGTAACCACTTTGGTCTATCATCGTTAGTAACCTTTCTGCCAGAAAATCCATGTATCCTGCCGTCTTTTCTGAAAATCGGAAATATTACCCTTTGATACATTTTGCCAGACATGGCTAATCCACACTTAAAGTCCTCAAGGGTTTCTTTACTAATGTCTTTTTCTAGGTAAAAATCATGATGCGGTAAAAGCTTTGTCAGAACTTTAGGAGAGTATGTCTTCTCTTCTTTCAATAGGTGTTTTTGTTTTATTCTTGCTCCTATATTTACACCGTTATCCTTTAAATAATGCTTTACTGCATTAGGGTCTTTTGTGTTTAGAGTTTTTTGGAGTAGAGCCTCGAAAGGCATAAACTGAGAGTCCTCTACATAGTCTTTCCAGACTCCAGTATCTTTATAAATTTGAAGGGCTGTTGAGTTGTCGCCAGATCTATATACTGCATTTGTTCTCCAGTATGATCCGTGATCCTTGAGGCGATACCCAAGGTTTTCTAAAACCTCTTTGTAATTCATTACGCTCTAAGATTGATTGGTATCTCTTCTGTCTCATTTGTATTAACCTCAACCCCTCCTCCATTGAAAGCATTTACAATATCTTGTAAATCTCCACACTCAGTAATCCTAAAGTTTTCTATATTTAAATTAATAAAATTCTGTTTTTTAGCTCCATCTGGCATTTCTACTGGATGGATTGCTCTAAGGGCATCTTTGCCAAGGTGTCTACACTTTAGGTTGATTAGCTTGTGCGTTCCAAAGTTCGCTCCCTCTTCATGTATTTCATCTGCAACCTTTCTTCTAAGCAAGAAAAGATGAGAGCAAAATTGAGTAATTCCATCAGATAAAGATACAACGCTTTCATCATCAACTATTCCACCTGCTCCTCTATTGTTGGTGATACCCAACCTGTTAGACTGAACAGAGGTAATCATTGAGACGCATGGTTTGCCGTCAAAAGATAAGTCTCTTTGGATGGTCTGTTTAAACTTGTGAACCATGTAGGAAACCTGTTGCCAACCGTCAACCTTGCCAATGCTACCAAAGTCGCTCTTAATATAGTCAAAGCTAAAAATCAAAGGATTACCTCTTCCTATCTTGGAGAAATAAAATCTTTTAAGCAGAGAACACATTTCATCTGGAGACAAACCAGCAACATTCTCGTAATAAAACTCCATGTCTTTAATTTTACCCCATGCCTCTCTAACCTTTGCTACAACCTGCTCTGGCGATAAATCCTTATATCCTGTTGTTCTCCATTTACCTGTTTGCAACAACCACACAGGAATTCCTGTCATCGCTGAACACTGTCTAAAGATAAGTTCCTCTTCACTCATCTCTCCGTTATCAAAGTGAAGCACGGGGACATCATGCTCGGCAGAAACTCTAGTCGTGTAATCCATGCAGAAGTTAGTTTTACCTACTCCTGATCTAGCCACAATGACTGATATGTTACCTGCAAGGAGCAAAGACCCATACATTTCATTAATTCTTTGATGGGGACCAAGCATTCCAAAGTCCTCTACAGGGTTGTTCCCCCTGTCTTCCACAAGCTCCTCCATCATATCAAACAGATTGACAGGACCAGCTTCTGTCATCTCAAAATCTTTTATATTTTTATTATAGATTTGATCAGACTGTTCAATAAGCTCGCCATACTTCAGGTTTGGGTCTGCATTCTTAACAAATGACGCGACCTTTTTGCAGCTTGTATAAATTTCCCTACGGGCTGTATATTTTTTAAGCTCTTTAACAGAACTCAAGAAAATGTTTTCTGTGATTTTGTAAAAAGCTAATGAGAACACATATTCAGCAATGTCCACGCTGTCAGGAAAGGAGACTTTTAATTGTTGTATCCTTTGAACAAGTATTGTCTCATCGATATTTTCTGCATTGTCTAATGCATTTTTTAATAATTTAAATATTGATACGTTTACCTTGGAGTCCTCTGAGTAAAAGTCACTCTCATTTATAAAGCTAGATATCTCCTCCCACTTGTGCTGATGTTGTAGGATGCCGCTTAAGACTTTCTTCTCTAAATCAAAGGAGTAGATCATATGGTGATATCGTCATCTTTTTTAGCCATTGCCATCTCTATTAATTTACCAAGAGCCATGTCAACGCAAGGATTTTCTGTTTTACTTGTCATACTAGGGCAACCCTCTTTGTTAACATAAAGTAAAATAAACCCTCTATTACCTCCATTTACAGAGCCTGTAGAGTCGTAAACCTTATCTAGTAGTGATTGAGGAATACCTCCAGTGCTCTCTTCTTCGTCTAATTTCATTTTAAAAGTTTTATTAAGTTTTTAGGATATTTCTTTGAGTCTAGAACATCAGACTCTAATACCCTAATAAGTTTTATATTATTAATATCACAAAAGTATTCTTTCTTCTCATCCCTCTGTAGTTGTTGGAGAAACTTCTGGCGAGAATTAGAATGAAAAAACTGATTATACCTATAATGCTGGTTGCCATCCACCTCAATAGCTATCTTCTGAGTTGCGTTGTAAAGATCTAGGGTCATTCTCGTCCCAGCAACAGGGAACTCTTCAAAAACTACATCTGCGAACCAATAAGGCTTAACTTGGTTTTTTACGTCTTTTTGAATCCCACTTTTACAATCAGAGTCCCAGTCAATCAAATATTTGCTGACGTTTTTTATCTTTTTCTCTCGACCATTGGAACACAAAAATATCATTGCTTAAGAATATTCTCTTTTACAAAGTCAACAAGAAGCGATGTAATTTTTTCATCTGACTCTAGAAACTCATACACCGCTTTGATTCCTTGGTAAGAATCTTTTGTTTCTATTTTATTATCGCTTAGATAGGTTTTTACTTTATCATCAAGTTTGATCCAAGCTCCTGATTTCTCTAAATAACCCCACATCAAAAGCATGTCAACAACTTCCCTCTCAAGCCAAATAGATTTTCCGTTATTACGACCATGCTTGATTGGATAAGTTACAATTTGTCCTGTGGCTTCATTTGTTGATTTTAAAATTAAAACCTTGGCGTTGTGTCCATAAATTTTATTTTCAGGAGTTATTTGTTCTTTTGGATTTTCTAGAATCTTGTCGCCTTTAGTTTGTTTTTTAAATTGCAGAATCCAGTCTGGATAATGAAGGATTGCATTTCCACCACTGCTATCTGTTTGGTTATTTGGGTCTTGTTTGGCATACATGCTAGTGGTGATACTTGACCTGACTTGAGAAATCATAATGCACATGTGACCAAACTTACTCATGCCCAGACTCACTCTCTTCAGAAAATCAGAGGTCATCAAAGCTCCTCCTGCTACCTTTCTAGCATCAGAAGATCCTTTTTCTAAATCTTCTTTTGTTATTAGCCCATCCATGCTGTCAATGACAATGCAGAATTTCTCTTTGTCTGGATTGTTTTTTAGTAAACCTCTGAGGAAATCAATCATAGTATCCATGATGTGACACTCAAGAACCAAACATGTCCCCACATCCCAATCTTCTGCTGAGTGAACAAACTTAATACCTGCTCTATCTTTAATCTCTTGGCTTAATCTTCCTTCAGCCATTACGAAAAGCCCTTTAGAATTTTCTAAAGTTTTAAGCATGTTGTGCATAACATGCAGAGCCTCATTTGTTTTTCCTCCTTCGTTAGCTCCAATAAACCTGTGTAGCCCAGACCCAAAACCACCCCCTAAAACGTGATCAAGAATCATAGATCCACTGGATACTAGGTATGGTTCTGCTCCTTCCTCTAAGTTGTAGTGGTAGTCTTTGTTTGATTTGAGGAACGCCTCTGTATAATCCTTCGATCCGCTTTTCTTCTTCATCTTAGTCATTTAAAAAATCTCTTAGTGTTCTTGTTTTCTTCTTTATAGTATCTTCTCCAACTTTTACGCCCATGTCAACAAATTTATCCTTCTCTGGGGGTTTATAGTTAAATTCCTTGTATTTTTTATTTAAATATTCTCTTCCATCTCTGGTTAAAAAATATTTAATAGTCCCTTTTAATTCAAAGGGAGGTTTAACCTTGCTTAGAAAATCGAGGTCGTTTTCAAACTGTGTAAAAATCTTTGTCACAGTAGACATTTCAAAAACGTAATTTACTGGCTTTGAGCCGCCCAGCATACGTTTCAAAAAATCTTTCCTTTCTTTAAAAAAGGGTTTTGCTTGTTTTTTTGCTTTTGGCAAAAACTCATGACCACAATCACAAACTTTGATCCGCGCTCCTAGTAGAATATTACAGGACGGACATAACTTTTTACCTCTTGGCATACAGTCAGTATAACTGCATGTGGAATTAAGTCAATAGCTCCATGTCATGTTTAACCATTTTATTCACTAGCTGAATAAAACTTGTTTTTGGTTCCCAGCCAAGCTCTTTTCTTGCTCTAGCTGAGTCGCCCCAAAGTAAGTCAACTTCTGCTGGACGGTAAAACTTAGGATCAACTTCCATCAATAAATCATCTGCGTGGTAGTATTTTAAGTCTTTTCCATATCCTTCCCATCTGCAAATGCTTCTATGAAAACCAGCGAAGTTAAAAGCTTCTTCAACAAACTCTTTTATAGTGTGTGTTTCATCTGAAGACAAAACATAATCATCAGGTTTTTTTCTTCTGATATAGGTTAGGTTCTCTTCTTGATTGAGCATTTTCCAAACACCATCTACAAAATCTTCTGCGTCACTCCAATCTCTTTTAGAATCTACATTGCCTAATCTTAAAGGTTCAAAGTTTTCTTTTCGGGCAAACTCATCAGCAATACGAGCTACGTTTTGGGTAATCTTCCTAGTAACAAATTCTACACCTCTTCTAGTTCCTTCGTGATTAAATAACCATCCTTGGACAGCATATAAGTTGTAAGAATCTCTGTATACCTTGACTAAGTGTCTTGCGGCACATTTAGAAGCTCCGTATGGGCTTCTAGGACGCAGCGGATGTTCTTCTGATTGAGGTTCTGTAATAACGTCCCCAAACTCCTCAGAGCTACCTGCATTGTAATATCTGCAATCTGGAACGTGTTTTCTTATAGCTTCTAGCTGATGAAGAACCGCCATACAATTAGTTTGCATGTGGTTAACTGGCATTTGCCAACTTGTGCCTACAAATGAATTAGCGGCAAAATTTATAAAGTAATCAGGCTTGTGCTCAGAGATGACTCTATCAATATTTTCTGCATCAGTAACATCTAAATCAATTAAAAAGAATCTTGGGTTATCTAAGAGGTGTTCTATATTTTCATGATTTTTAACACTGAGTCTCCTTACGCCGCCTATGATTGTATGTTCAGTGTTATTGATTAAGTAGTCCACCATGTGACTACCATCTTGACCTGTTACTCCAGTAATAATAATTTTTTTCATTTTGACGTATTATACATGTCACTCAAACATTCTTCAAGTTTATGTAAACCAATGTTTTTTATTTCTTTACTAAAAATAGTTACTTGATTTTCATTCTTAGGAACCCAGTTTAAATGTGTCGCGGCATCTGGGTAAAAAGATAAATCATAGAGACCAATTGTTGGGTGTGAAAACGCAGAAGATGCCCAAATCATTCCCGTATCACAAGACACTAAAATTTTGCTCTGCAAAACTTTAATTACTGATTCACTATAATTGCCTTCAAAATGCTCAACACCCTCTATTAAATCCTCTTCTCCTCCTTTTATTTGTATAAGTTTTAAATTATTTTCTTCACAAAAACCTTTAACAGTTTCAATTTGCTCTAAAGTTACAGCTTTTGTATTATATTCTCCTTCTTTATTTTTCCTTCTGCCTGTGCATATTGTTATAGTTTCTTCTTGTTCTACTTCTGGTTTCGGTAGTTTGAAGTTTTCTTGTTCTTTTGTTGGTCTTGGAAGAGAGTGCATAACACAGGATTCCGCTGTTTGGTGCCAATAATTATACCAATCTGCTACGGTGTGTTTCTCCATTGGTTGAAAAAATTGAAAAGAATTTTCTCCCGCTTTTTTTTCTAACTCTAATAATTTTCCAAGATTAGCAGAGTCTAATGGTAAGGGCCAATCTTCATAGCCTTCCCATATTATAAATTTATCTATATATGGACTTAATCTTAAAATAGGTATAACGTCAGTATATTTTTTATTTACTGAATAAATCATAGTGGAACTAGGCCAAATCGACTTAATTACACTACAAGCCGTCAACCCTATGAATAAATCTCCATATTGACCTTGATTAAATCCTACTACAAAAGGTTTCATTTTGACTTATATATGTTAACAATATTTTTTGCTATAGAAAACTTAGAAAACTTATGCTGAACCCAAGGAGTCCACTCATCAACAATAACACTTTGGTAATGGGTGAAGTGATTAATGAGAGAGTTGTAGGTAGATGTTACTGATTCTACTGTTGGCTCTGCTACGCAAAAATCTGGACAAAGAGAAGAATTTGGATTGTCACTACAAACAAGAGGTATTGCTCCTGCTGCCATAGCTTCTAAAGCAGGTAAACCAAGACCTTCAAACTTAGAAGGTAAAGCTACTACTTTGCTAGAATTATATAATTGATTTAGTGTTAAATCATTTACTAAACCTAAATAATTGCCATTAGCGGCTTGGCCAGATGGTCCCACTACATATTTTTCTATATTGTCCAATAAGTTAAATCTTTTATTAGGATCATTCCATCGACCGACATATAAACAGTTTATTTGTTTTTTTACTTGGGGATCATAGAAAATATCTTTTATTGGGTTCCATATAATGTGTGCATCAACTCCAATGTCTTTTAATTGTTGTTGCACTGGTTTACTTATACATGTGACTACATTTGCGTGAGATAATTGATCCTTTAGTTTATCAATAGGAAAATCATCTATGTGAGGCGGGATATCTAAGACATTAAAAATTTTAAAGCCTTTTTTTGGCAATTGGGTATTACCCTCCCACAAAGCAGAATCGTTGTGTTCAGAATCAATTGAATCATACTCGAAATTGTTTGCAAAAATAATATCGTAATCATCTCCTGTCACAACCTCATGACCAATGCCTTTTAGCCCGTCTTTAATACGAGGAATTTGGCACCAGTATTCTTTGGCTCCATATACTTTTATTCTGAGCATAATACTTTAGGTAATGGTATATTGTTTTTCTTATGAAACTCTTCATCAAATTCTAAATGATGGTGTTCATGGTTCCATTTATATCCACAATGACCAAAATGTCTATGTTGATATTCTACTTTTCTTTTGCCTATTCTATCATTTAACCAAGTATAATGAGGTATATAGGCTACATCTTCGGGAATAATTTCTAATTCTTCGATATTATCGAATCTCATCAATTTGCCTTCGTGACCATAACAAATATCGTTATCCCAATAAAATGCCTCCAAAAAATATTGATTATCGATATTAGTTTTAAAGATTCTTGGTGGTTGAAAAGGTTCCTCTAAATAATGTTTTAAATCAAAAACGTGATTCTTGAGAGATATTTTAAATAAATTTTTATTACTAGATTCAACATATTTTTCTATGTTATTGATGTCTTCGTCTGTATAAAACTCGTCTGAATCAACAAGCCAAATATAGTCTAAATCATATTTTTTTAAATAAAACAAAGAAAAATTTCTAGCCTCTGCTTCTGTTATATATTGTGGGCTATCAACAAGATGCTTTAACTTTTTTTGTTCAACAAGCTCTCTTAACAAATCTGTCGTATGATCATGGAATTGATCAATACCCTTATATTCTTTAAAAGGCACGGACACAGCAGAAACGATGTAATTTTTTCTGTTTAAGAAGGGTTCTATGGATTTTAATACATAGTCTTCTGTATTATATCCACAATAAATTATTCCATATTTTTTCATAACTTAGGCCAAATCGGTTGAGGCATATTATGCCTTTTTTTGCGCGAATCTCCATTTTTAATTTCTTCCATCTCGTAAGAAGAATCGTATTTACCGCTTTGCCTATGATTCCATATCTTACCCCAAAATTTATTTACTTCGTTTCTTTCCTTCAAATCCAAGTATCCTAAATGAATAATTTTTGGATTTTCTTTATAAAAATCAACCTTGCCAACACATGGTAGCAAATTACCTTTTTCGTCTATTAATTCACAAGTATCGCTTTTTTCTGGATCAAGACTTCCATCTTCTTTTCTGGCCCAATTGACAGATCCTCTATAAGATCCTTGTCTCGTATGCAGATACCATTTATGTCCAATACTTATATAATGATCTAAGTCCTCATATAGATCAATTGTTGGTAACATAACGCTGCAAGGAAAATCATTGTCTAAAATAGCCTTACAACAAATTTCTAAATGTTCTTTTTTTCCTGATATTCTTTCATCTAAGTCGCACTGGAGAACTATATCTTTTCTGCAATTTTGAAGTGCAGCATTTTTTAATTTACCCTCCCAATAAACATCTGCTTCTATCTCTACATGTCTAGAAACTACTCCTATTTTTTTAGGATCGTAGAATTTGCTTTTTATAATTCTATTCCTAACTTTTTCGTGTTCCCACCTAAAGGTGGCTATAATTATTTCATCAACATAGTATAACCAATTAGAGAAGACCTCATCAAAATCTACGTCTATTTTATCTATATTGAAGACAGTTGTATATAAAGAAATCATTTAAATATAGGCTTGAATAGTGAAAAATCATGTTTGTCTACAATTCCTTCTTTTTCTTCTAAGATGTTAAATCTATACCAATCATTTAGAAATTTATCAAAGTCTATATATTCTTTTATCCGATCAGTAAGATATGTGCGAAAGCATTCTTTTACAGAATCAATGTTAAAAGGATCAAAGCCTTCAGTGTAAATTTCTTGAATTAATTTTGATCTATTTTCATACCTTTTTTGAACCAGTTCAGGATCATCTTCAAATCCTAACAAAAGATGGTTTGTGTTTGGCAGGAAGTAATATTTGAAATTATGCTCAATAAAATGATAGGGGTCTTGCCTTATTTCAGATCTCACATTTTTTTGATATTCTTTATTCCAAAAATTTTGCTTAGATAATTCAATTGTTCTGGATGAACCCGCTATTCCTTCATGTGGGTTATTTACAAAACGAGTTTGTTCTTTTAGTTTAAACAAAAATCTTTTATTGTATAAATATACCCCATCAACTTCAGATTTATCTAAATGCTTGCAGAAATCGGATAACTTATTTGTAAAAACAGGAGATAATCTTTCCAAAGTATCTATAACTAAAAACCAATCTCCTACTTTCATTGGGCCTTGAAATAGACAATGGTTTCTGCTGAAATCAAATCTGTTACACCATTTTGTTTTAATGATTTCTCCTTTTGCTTTTACTGAGTCTAAATAATCATATCCAGAATCCAGAGGATAGTGAAACACCCAGACAAGTCCATTAAAATCATTTTTTATTGGTTCAATCAACTCTTTTAAATCTTTCTCATGACCTTTTGAAGTCATGCCTGTAAGCCAAATTCTCATCCTATTGTTTTTGAATAAACTTTTTTACTGTCGAAAAAGGAAAAGGGTGTTTGTGAGTTCGTTAGTTTTTTTAAGAGGTGACCTGAAACTATTTCACAATGAACTTTACCAAGCTTATCTAAGTGGTTTTGAGCTTCTTTCCAAGCTATAAATATTTCATTTGTTCTACTTATATTGGGTTGGAATGTAAAAGTGGGACCATATTCAGTGTAGTTTATAGCTTGAGTAAATATATCCTCATTTTCTAATAAAATATTACCCTCTGGCTCTTTAAATTTTACACCTCTGTTAAAACGGACACAAATCTGATCTGGGTTATTATCTAGGAATTCTATTGATTTTTTAAATGCGTCCTCTAATTTAATTTTATTTACTTGAATAAGCTCATCATCTTCTACCCAAAAAGAATATTTTTGTTTCCTTATTTCTAGGTCAGAATAGCTTTTATATATGTCTTTGAAATATCCAGCAGAGTGAACTTGATGATTTTCTGCATGATACACTATATTTTCTTTTGTTTCTATAACTCTAATATTAAGAGAAGAGCATAGTGACTTTATTTCTTCGGCAATGTCTTCCTCTCCATCCCTTGATTTCAGATGGAGTAATCTATTCGCAAATGCAGACGGGTCTATTTTTTCATAAAGATTATTAATACAATCTTTATAAGTGTGTCTACCAGCATGACCCATAGTGGTGCAAAAAACAATTAAATTAAGAGGAAGTGGCTTCATTTATTTTTTTTCTAAGATTTGATGAAGAAAAAGAGTGATCTCTAGTGTTGTAAATTACAGTATATTTTTTGCCGCTTAAATTTTTACCTGTAAATTCTTTGCCCTTCCAATCAGACCCTATAAATCTATAATCAATTGGAATTGATGTTAGTATTTCCAAAAGATCTTCTTCTGTTTCATAAGGTATAACTTTATCTACAAATTTTGTAGCGTTTAATTGTATAAATCTCTCCACTAAAGATTGTATTGGAGAATTTTTATATTTCCTATCTACTTGGGGATTAACCTGTAATCCTACTACTAGCTCATCGCATTGAGACGCACACTCCTCAAGCATGATCACATGACCAGCGTGGAGTAAATCAAATGCACCGCAAGTAAATCCTATTTTTTTAGACATAAAAACCTCTGGGCCTTAGTATCAGACCCAGAGGTCTACTATGACCTCAAGGAAATAAATCCTCGACCTGTCCTATTGTAGAATTAGTTGTCGGATTTGTCAACTAATCCTCAATAATCTCTTCACTGATGCGCCCAAGTATATAGGCAAGTGTATCATCGGTGTCAAAATCGGGGGGTGGATTCTCGATCTCCTCTTCAGTTGTGGTGCTTAGGTCAGTCATAGTATGACTTTCTACACCAAATTTTTTCAAAAGGGAATTAACCCTCGCAAGAAGAACAACTTAATATAGACCTAGCTAATTCTTGACTAGGATTAGCGCTTCTTTGATAGTAAAAACTCTTAACTCCTTGTTCCCAGCCGAAAATAAGAAGTTCACTTACTTGTTTAGGTGGGCATTTTGGAGAAATCATCACATTTAAGCTCTGCCCCTGATCAATGTATTTTTGTCTTTGTGCAGCCTGTATCACTATCTCCTTTTGGGAAATTTCTCCAAAAGTTTTAAATACGTCTTTTTCATGATCTGAAAGAAAGTCTAAGTGTTGAACTGAGCCTCCTTTTACTAAAATCGACTTCCAAGTGGTCGCATTATTTTTACCTTTCTCTTCAAGAAGTTCTTCTAGGTGAGGATTTTTATATGTAAATTTACCCTTGGCTAAATCTTTGGTAAAATAATTACTATTTAATGGTTCAATAGATGGAGAAACTTGACCAAGAATAAATGAACTAGATGTGGTGGGCGCGATAGCCATCGTAGTCATATTGCGTCTCCCATAACCACGGAGATGTTCTGGCTCTCCAAACTCCTCTGCTAATTTTGAGGTGGCTCTGTCGCAACGCTCTCTTATAATGTTGTGGATTTCTGCGTTTAAAAATTGTGCCTCCAAACCCTCAAACGCAATGCTCTTAGATTGCAGTAACGAATGCCAACCCAAAACGCCGAGACCTAATGCTCTTTGTCTTTTGGCAAAGTTATGACAAGATTTCATGAAGGGAATATTTTCTGTTTTGTAAATATATTCCTCCATAACTGCATCAAGAAACCAAACAAGTGTTTCTACAGCATCTGTCTCTTTAATTTCATCCCATCTAAGCAAATTCAGAGAAGATAAACAACACACAAAGGATTCATCTTCTGATGAGTGGAGTGCAATCTCACTACAAAGATTAGAAGCGTGAATCTTAAGCTTTTTATCTTTATATGCTTGAGGTGCATTGTTGTTAGCGTTGTCCGTAAAGAAAATGTAGGGATAGCCTGTTTCAAATCTTTTCTTTATGATGTTTGCCCAAACTTTCCTTTTATCTTTATCTCCCTCAACCATTGATTCCATCCACTTATCATCAATACAGACAGCAAAGGACATTTCTTGAATAGGATTTCCTTCGCTTCTTATTCTCAAGAATTCCTCTATGTCGGGATGATCAACTGGAAGATAGGCTGCGAAAGATCCCCTTCTTACATGACCTTGAGAGACAATCGCGGCAACTTTATCATACAACTCCATGAAGTATACTGCTCCAGCAGAAACTCCACCAACACTAATAGGGACACCCCTCCCTCTTAAATCGCCAAAGTAACCAGACGTTCCTGAGCCGTGTTTGGTTTGCATCCCAACTTCCGCTTGTTTGCGGAGAATGGAGTCCATCTTGTCATCAATATATACGCCGTTGCAAGATATGGGCAGTCCTCTATCTTTACCAAAGTTAGACCACACTGGGCTTGAGAGAGAGTAGAATCCTCTCTTCATATAATCTTCAAACTTGTCTGCAAATCCGCTTTGCCTGAGATATTTTTCAGCCGCCTCCGCAATAGCCCTTATTCTTTTTTTGGGACTCTCTCCTTTTTGTAAATAGCCCCTCTCAAGGAACTGTTTCGAATCTTCGTTTAACCAATAATAATCTTTCATTAGAATAAATCCTCTGCGTCAAATGTTTGCGAATTTTTCGCGTATTCAACAGGTCGAGTATGAAAGAAGTCTGTAGCGTTATTGCCAAGCAGTTCTTCTTCAAACCAAATTGTATTCACTAAAAGACCTTTGTCAACATCAAAAGCTTTAGGAAACCCAATTTGTTCTAATGATTCGTTAATTCTATTTTTTATAAATTCTTTTAAAATCGGCGCTGTTAACCCCTTTTCTTGATATCCGTTTATCATCCAGTCAACAATCTGCGATTCTGCTTTAAATGCTGCTTCAGATTCTTGAATTATTCTATTCTCTAGTTCCTCATCAAATAGCTCTGGGTGCTCTTCTCTAATCGTATTGATTATTTTTATTCCTGCCAAAGCATGAATGTTTTCCTCATTCCTAGTATACTTCACTTGCTGGCCAGTATCCTTGAGGACGTTTTTGTATCTATTAAACCAGTTGATAATGTAGAACTGAGAAAACAACGACACATTCTCTACAAATAAAGTAAAAAGAATAATGGAATAAACATATTGTTTCTTAGAATCCTTGTAAAACCTATGGTTATATTTTCTTAGGTAATTAACACGACCCTCAATAAAATCTAATTTTAAATTCTCCTCGAAAATGTCTTCTAACCCTAAAACCTTAAGTAGTCTTTCATAAGCATTGTTGTGAATAACCTCTACATTAGCCATGACATAACCGAGGTCCGTTAAGCTGGGGTGGGGTAAGTTATCTCCTAGTTTGCTCCAGAACTTTTTTACCGCTACTTCAATTTGTCCAATAGCAGAAAGAGTTCTTATTATTATCTCCTTTTCTGTATCGTTTAAATTCACGTTAAAGTCCTGCACATCACTAGTAAAACTAAATTCTTTGTCTGTCCAAAACCCATTATGCATGGCTTCTATAAATTCTTGCGCCCAAGGGTAGTGGTCTGGTTTTCTGGAAATCTGCTCGTCAAAAATCATCTCGTAAAGTTACACATGTTAGAAGGGTCAAAGAACCCCGTCAATGCTTTTTCTTAAAAAAATGCCAAGGGCATTAAATTAATATGAACGTATGGGTAACGTAAGGAATATTATTTTAATTCGTATCCTATACGCTCGTCTCCCATACGATGGATTTACTTAAGAATAAAGGCGTTTTTTTAGGTGTCAAGAAAAAAATGAATTGATTTTTCGGATTTACGCGCTATATTAGAGGTATAGTTTGATTGAAGATCTTACAGATTCAGCCTTGACCGATCTAATTAAGGCTGAGAACGACGAGGGAGCCTTGGAAGAATTAATATCAAGGCACTCTGGAATTTATGTGGACATGCTAAAAAAATTTGGCATGAATTGCTTGACCCATAATCAAGTTTCTGACATTATGAACGATAAGGATTATGTGATTTACAAGGCGGCACTAGAGTATGACGAGACTAAAGCCAAATTTTCCACTCATTTAGCGAACAAAACAAAGTATATGTGTCTTACTCAAAAGACTAAAAACAAAAATAATAAAATATCTTCAAATTTTGATGATGTCCAATTTTCTCAAAAAGACAATTCTTACACACCTGACGAAGAGTGCAAAATTAATGATTCTTTTTCTAGAATCTTAAATTTAATAAACAAACACAAAGATAAAAGACTTAAAACAATTTTTCATGAAAGATATTTTTGTGGTCGAAGAGGCAAACTTAAACCTTGGAAAGAAGTCGCAAGAAAATTAAATTTATCAGCACAGGGGTGCATTAATATTCACAATAAAGCTGTCAAAGAAATCAGTTTAAAAATAGATAATGAAAAAATTAAATTTTGATGGGCCTATTAACTCACTTAGCCTAGGAAATGTATCTGTAAATTTTTTAAGAGAATTAAGAAAAAAAGATCTTGATATTGGGCTTTTCCCCGTTGGAGATAAAGGAGAGTTCGACGCTTACGATAAAATAGATGAAGATTTTAAAAAATGGGTCACCCTGAGCGCTAACTCCAGACTAAAAAAACTAAAATCTGATATACCAACTCTTAAAGTTTGGCACATTAACGGATCAGAAAAGATGTTGCCAAATCAATATCTTTACACTTTCTATGAGTTAGATTCTCCCACGGAGGAAGAAGTAAATATAGTTAAATTACAAAAGCATGTTTTCTTTTCTTCATCTGAGGCTATGAAAATATTCAAAGAAAAAGGATGTAACAATGTTAGTTACATTCCACTAGGCTTTGATTTAGATTTTCATGAAACAAACAAAGAATATCTAAAAGATATAATTCATTTCGGACTGATTGGCAAGTTTGAGAGAAGAAAAAATACACAAGCCCTAATCCAGTTGTGGCTTAAAAAATATGGCAACAATCCTAAATACCAATTAAGCTGTTTAATTACAAATCCATTTTTTAATCAAGAACAGATGGATTCTGCGATTCAATCCTGTTTAGGAGGGCAAAATTATTCAAACATAAATTTATTACCCCACTTAAAGACAAATTCTGAAGTTAATGATTTAATTAATTCAATTGATATAGATTTATCAGGATTATCAAATGGAGAAGGATGGAATCTCCCTTCGTTTAACGCTACAGCTTTAGGAAAATGGTCAATTGTTAGCAACTGTTCTGCTCATAAAGATTGGGCTACCGAAGACAATTGCATTTTAGTAAATCCTATGGGGAAACAACCTTGTTATGATAATTTCTTTTTTAAAGAAGGAATGCCTTTTAATCAAGGAAAATATTATAAATTAAAAGGGGAAGATATCTTAAAAGCCTTTGATGAAGCGGTCAAAAAAGTGGGACAGAAAAACACAGAAGGGACAAAACTGCGGGACAAATTCACCTATTCTAAAACAATAGATTCAATTTTAGACTGTATTTACAGTGATTATTGAAATGGCACGTTTAATGTTATATAATAATATATTATGAATTATAAATTAAATACTCACTTATTGGATAACTTCTTTGATGCATTTGGAACAAGTAAACACGCTGATGTCAAAGACTGCGGCGATGTATACAGCGCTGAATTTGAGCTTGCTGGCTTTGCCAAAGATGACATTGATATTACAGCAACAAATGATAATTTAATTATCAAAGCAAAAAATGAAAAGCGTCAAAAGGATTTTAAATTAAATTTATATGGCGCTGTATCAGTAGAGGATATTTCCTGTGATACTGAAAATGGTTTACTCACGGTTACAATGCCAAAAAAATGTGTCAGCGAACAACGTAAAATTAGCATTAATTAATGCCTATTTATGTTTATAAGCATCCCACTGAGGAGGTGTATGAGGAAGTTATTCAAGGAATGAATGATGCTCATACATTCTCTAAAGATGGGGTAGAATGGCAAAGGGTTTTTCTTCCTCCAAATGCTGCTATTTCATCAAGCTCAGACCCATTTAATAGTAACTCTTTTTTAGAAAAGACATCAAACATGAAAGGCACATTTGGTGATATGATGGATTATTCAGCAGAACTTAGTGAAAAGAGGGCTGAAAAATCTGGAGGAATTGACCCAATTAAAAAGAAGCATTTTGAGAGGTATGAAAAAGATGTAGGGAAGAAACATGTGAACGACAAGGGACACTCTTATGAGAATAAATCAATAAAAGTGGACTATGATTAATTATATACTTACTGTCCCTATTCCAACCTGACCCCAAAGGTTGTATCCAGTTTGTATTAAAAGAGTTGCTCCAGATATCGCCATTGCTCCAGTAGCATAGTTGGCTGGCACTCCAACAGCAGAAGTATTCCCTCCCCATTCTGGAAGTCGAAATCCTGTCTCAAAATGTGTAATACCTCTCATAAAGTTTTCTCCAGAGAATAAAGTATCTGATTCGAAAACCACTGAACTTTCTCCACGGAAAGTATTAATTCCTCCAAAGTTATTATTACCAGACAACAAAGTATTTCCTATTACATCCAAATTTCCCGAGACAATACCAGACTGAGCTAAACTTGTATGATTGCCCATGTATGTTTGGCCCCCTATAAAGAAATGACCACTATTAAATTGCACTGCTAGACTATGATTTCTTGCAACAGTTAAAGATGTAGAAGATAGCGAATCTTTCATTATAACGGAACCAGTTGATTCAGTTGCAATAGTAACACCGCGACCCGCTAAGACTACATTATCTTGACTTCCAGTATTAAATGTAGTGCTAGAACCATGAACCAAAAAATTTCTACTTCCGCTAATGTCTCCATTTACAGAGTATAATGCAATATTGTCTCCATTATTTGAATCTGCGCCAATTTCTGTATTAGTCCCAGCTATCAGCAGATTTCCGTCATCGATAGAAAAACTATTATCACCAGTGTTCGGCAAACCAAATATTTGTTTTCCGTTTGTCGTAAACTGTCCAGTAAAAGCAAAATTTCCTGTTAAATTTTTAGATACATTGATCTGAACCCCAGTATCAGTCTGAGTGATATTTAAATCTCCAGAATCACTAAAAAAAGTGGGCATCTGGATTTGTTCAGGTTGAATTTTGTTAAAAGCCATGCTACAATAGATTATCTTTTATAAATTACACGAATTCAATGAAATTTACTCTTTATAAGCCAAACTCAAAAAATACAGGCGCTGCATTCAGCTTTGACCTAGCGAAAGACAAAAAAGGAAACGCTGTTATGTATGTATCTATGATACAGCAACATAGCTGGAATGATAAGACTAAAAGCGGCTCTTTTAAGGAAAATGCAAAAAATCCTGAAAAATCTGGCACAATTAAGTTATCTGCCAACGAAGCTGGTGAAATTCTCTCATCATTTAAAACCAGAATCCCTTTTTTGGCTTTCCATAGGAGAAACGATGACACAACAATTATCAAATTTACACCTTGGGATAAAAAAAGAAAAATTATAGGAAAGGATGGCGATGAATGGCACGAAACCCCAGCCTTTGGAGTTAGCGTTACCAGAAATTCCGCTATGACATTCAAACTGCCTTTAGAGGCTGGAGAAACAGAAGTTTTGTCTGAACTTCTCAAAAAATATATTTTAGAATCTTTTATTGTAGCTGACGCATATAAGACTCAACCTCAAAAAGAAACCTCCCAAGAAAGCTCTTCAGATATAGAAGATTCAGATGTCCCATTCTAAAAAACTAAAAGTATTAGTTCACTCTAATCACAGTAGGCTTGTTACTGGTTTTGGTAAAAATACCAAAAACATAATGATGGGTTTACACAATGATCCAGATATAGAATTAATTGAAGTTGCGAATGGAAGTAAGTATGGAGCAGATGCACTAACCCCTTGGGAGTCCTGTGGATCTTATCCTACTAATCCTAGCGTTTTGCAACAAATTCAAGGAGATGGAGCAAAAGAAAGAATGGCTCAATATGGATTTTATTGTATTGATGATATCGTAGAAAAATATAAACCCGATGTTTATTTAGGTGTTGAAGATATTTGGGCATTTACACAATATGAGCAAAAGCCTTGGTGGAATAAAATTAACAAAGTATTATGGACCACTTTAGATAGTCTTCCGATTTTAGATCAAGCCTTACACATGGAACCTCTTTGTGACAAGATGCTCGTTTGGGCTTCTTTCGCTGAAAAAGAAATGAAAAGACTTGGCTACAAAAATGTAGAGACTCTACACGGAGCAGTAGATTATACTAGTTTTTATCCATTAAAAAATAGAAATGAAATAAGAAAAAAATTTGGTATAGATGACTGCTTTGTAATTGGGTTCGTATTTAAGAATCAATTAAGAAAATCCGTGCCTAACCTTTTACAAGGATTTAAAACCTTTAAAGAAGAAAACCCAAACGTAAAAGCAAAACTTTTACTACACACAGATTGGGGAGAAGTGGGATCAGGATGGGATATACCTAGATATATAAAAGAAATGGGTATTGATCCTGAAGATATCCTATCAACATACGTTTGTCATGCTTGCGATTTCTATTATGTAGCTCCATATCAAGGAGAAGATAAGAATTGTCCAAGCTGCAATAAAGAAAAAACATTTAAAACAAAAAGCAGCATCAAAGGAATTGGAGAGAAGGAACTTAATGAACTTTATAATTGTATGGATGTTTATTGTCATCCATTCACTAGCGGAGGACAAGAGTTGCCAATCCAAGAGGCTAAAGCTGCTGGCTTAATCACATTGGTAACAGAATATTCTTGTGGGACAGATTCTTGCTACGAAGATCAAGGAGGTATACCTCTCAAATGGAACGAATACAGAGAACCTCAAACTCAATTTATAAAAGCATCTACTTGTCCAAAAGACATAGCCAATAAACTTTCATATGTTTACAAAATGGATGATGTTGATAAATGGCAATTATCTGTAAAAGCAATGAAGTATGTAAGGGAAACCTTTTCCACAGAAAGAATATGTAAAAAACTAAAGGAGATCCTTTTGAATCTTAAGAAGCCCGAAATAAAAAAGGAGGAAGAAAAACAAAATCAAAAAGCTCTTGATTTAGAAGATGTTTTAGATGACGAGGGAGTGGAAAACAGAATTGCAGTTATATTGCCTGAGTCTGCTGGAGATGTATTAATATTAAACTCTTTAATGGAAAATTTAAAAAGTTTATATCCAGACAAGAATATTTATGTATTTACAAAACCTCAATTTTATCAAATGATAGAGGACAACCCAAGCATACATAAGATGTTGCCGTATTCTCCTCAATTAGAAAATTTGCTATTTCTTGAGGGTAGAGGAAATCACCAAGGATATTTTGATATGGCCTTTCTGCCAAACATTGGAACACAGAGACACTTAAACTATCTCCACAATGGTAAAGATAAAACCCAATTTGAATTAAGATGAGTCACTTAGCAGAAGAATATGCAAAGTCTTGTGGCGTTAAAATAGGCAAACCTGTTTTAAAACCTCACTATTTTCCAATACTGCATGATAAATATATTACAATTCATAATGATAAAAAAGTTCAATCTAAAGAATATGATATGTGGATTGATGTTATATCTTTGTTAAGACCACATTTAGCAGATACAAAAATAATTCAAGTTGGAGCAATTGGAGAACAAACTATTGAAGGAGTAGACCAGCATATCCCAACAGGAACACTTAAACAATCTGCTTATATTATTAAAAATGCATTAGCTCATGTAGGAATTGATAGTGTCCCCGTTCATATAGCTTCTGCCCTAGATAGACCTGTAGTTGGTATTTATTCTCATACTTATGCATCCACATGTGAACCTCTTTGGAACGAAAAAAGTAAAGTTGTAACAATTGAATCAGATAGAGGGGGCAATAAACCCTCTTTCTCTTTAGAAGAAATCCCAAAAACAATAAATTTAATTAAGCCAGAAGAAATAGCTCAAGCTGTGCTTGATGTAATGGGTATTAATAAAACAATAAAACATAAAACTCTTTTTATTGGCAATCAATATACTTCAAACTTTGTAGAAATAATTCCAACCGTCCCAACATCAGTTCAAGCAAACCACATAGATGTAAGAATGGATTATGCTCATAACGAGCAGATATTATCTGAGATTATAAGCAGAAACGAAGTTGAGGTCACTTTATCCAAACCCATTGACTTAAGATTTTTAAAATCTGGAAAGATTAAAAAAATTGTATATAAAGCAAATAGCTTTGAAAAAGATTTTTTAACTGAAATTAAAAAATCAAGCATCCCTCACATAATAATATGCACATCTGGAAAGAACCTAGCTCAAGAAAGATTAAAAAATTTCGACTTTTTAATAAATTATTTAGACCTACAAGGCTTAATAAAAAATAATAAAAAAAGAATAAAAGACACAGATTTTAATAAAGTTAAAATCAAAAGTAACAAAAAAGTTGTATGTGGGAATAAGGTTTATGATAGTTTTTTTGATTTGAATGGAAGAAAAAATTTAGATCATTTTTATATTGACTTAGAATTCTTTAGAGTTTATACTGAAGAAGATGAGTGAGAAAAAGATCTACGGACCAGATATCTACAAGCGTAACGAGCATGGGTTGCTTGAAAATGTAGATTACGAATTTAATGAGGACGGCTCTGTCAACTGGAGAGCCATGATCAAGGAAGAGTTTCTCTACCCTAATAAAGATTGGTTTGCATCTAGGAAGAAAGATATCCCTACTTCTGTTGAAGGTCTCTCTGATAAACAGCTTCTCATCATGCTTGGAGGCATCAAAGAGCTAGCTAAAATGAGAGGATACTCCACGGTAGCTTTTGATGTGACCCAGCCTTCAGATGGTTATGTAACTGCTAAATGCACGATAAACTGGGATAAGAATTATGAGACACAAGATGAAGTCGCATATCAAGACTATGCTAACGCAACTCTTGCAAATACAGATAACTTCTGCGCTAAATTCCTAGAAACAATAGCCTGTAACCGCGCTTTTGTCCGTTGTGTGCGTAATTATCTCAATATCCACATTGTAGGGGCAGACGAGATAGATAAGTCAAAAGGAGCTAATAATTCCAATACCGTGGAGTATGATGCCTCTAGCGACTCTGCTATGCTCCCATTAACGCCAGCAGGAACGCTCCAGAAGGCTTTGGACGAAGATAATGGGGTAAAGTCCTTCGATGACTTCAAATCGCTTCTGAGGACGTTCTGGAAGGAAGAAATCTACAAAAATGAGGAAGCGGCAAATTGGAAGTCTTATGACGATATCCCAGCCAAAGAGTGCAGAAAGCTTATTGCAATCTGCAAAAAATCATAAGTCAAAGAAATTTCTTTGAGTAGCACTAAACGTAGACGGAATCATTCCTTTTCTGCTATTAGTATTGCCAAAATTATCCATAGAAAATTGCTGATCTGGTGGAATCAGTCGCAGTGTAGATTCATTGATTGTTGTTTTTATACCAGCAGAATCTACAGATATATTTAACGAACTTATAATTGGAGTAAAATCAGGTATGTGCAATCCATAAAGAGTTCTGCTTGAAGATTCTGGCTTTGGATTACCTCTATTAAAACCATCTTTTATTGATTTTAATTTTTCCATTTCTAAAGTGCTCCCAGACACAGATGACAAAGTTAATTTATTTGTATTTTTATAAACAGGACCATCAACCTTGTAGGACTTGAGTTCTACTTTATCAAAAAGGTCTGCGAGCTTTTGCTGATCATCATTGCTTGTCGAAATAGCATTATCTTCTTCCTCTTCACCATCTTCAGATTTTTTATTTACTCTAGTTTTACTTCGTAAATATTTAAGTTTGATTATTTTTTTACCATTAATAGATGTAAAATATCTGTTATAAGATTTTTTTGCTAAATCATATACATGTTCGACAATAGCCTTACCAGCAAACTGTGGTCCCCCTATAAAAAACTGTCTTCTAGAATTTTGTGGTTCAAAAAACTCTAAGAAGCTTTGTATGGGATCGTAGTCAATAGCCTCGTCATCTCCACCTTCTTCACCTTCATTCTTTTTTTCTAAAGCAGGTATATTTCTTATACCAATAAAGAATCTAGAATTTTCAGGCTCTCTTGTAATTTTTGCTTCTCCATTTGTAGCTTCAGCTAATTGCTGGATGGTAACATTTGTTTCAGCATTATCTTTCCCAGCAAAATGTTGAGTCAGTAATTGTAACCAATCATTTAAACTAGATAAATCATCTATATCTTTTACTTTATCACTTCCTTTAAATGGACCTAAAACAGTCATATTACCAGTATTTTGGAAAGTCATTCTATCTGTTTTATATTCACTATATGAATTTGTAATATATACTCCCCCAGCTACCTGAAAATATGCATTTAAATATTCATACAAAGGACTACCAGAAGGTCTGGGCATAATTTTAGCTGTGCCAGTTTGTTTCCCTTGGTCATCGATAGGTTTATATTTCAAAAGTTTGTATCTAAATCTATCAACCTCTCTGTCTAAATTTTTAAGTTCAGTTGGGTTATCTTCATTTATCTTAGCAGATAGAGCTTTGCTGTATATTGCTGGTTTTCCATGACGCAAAGACCAGAACCAATAATCAGCACAAAATGGAGTATATTCATAAAGTTTTCCAAAATCTAAAACTTTACCTAATCTTTGTTTATTTGGAATTCGCCCACCCCCTTTCATTGGGATATTTCCATGCATTAATATATATGTAAATTTATCAAAAACATCAGTGCTTTCATTTTGATTAAAAATACCAAAAAACACACCCATCTCTTTATAATCTAATAAATTTTTAAATACTTTACTTTTGTGGAATGGTATTCTCTTGAAAAATATTGGTCTTGGTCTATCATCATTCTCATTTGATCTATCTGAATTGTCTTGAGGTTTTTCTGTAGTTCCCACATAAGTATTTACAATCAGATTAGCTCTATTGCTTTTTGTAAAACTAGCAGAGGTTATTACCTTGCTTGAACTGTTAGTATAATCCTTAACCTTGTAAGTTGCAGCTTGTTCTGAATTTATAAATCTAATAGAGTAAGATTTTGGATCTACATACCAATAATAACCCAAGTAAGATGCCACAGAACTAATAACACTGCTTAGTGTGCCGCTATTTTCAAATAAAATTCCATCAAAATCCTTTCCTGATGGTAGCCCAGTAATTTGAACCCCTGCTAAATTTACAATTTGTTTAAACTCATTTAAGGTGTAACCTCCTCTAAAATTGTATTGGGCTAAGTCAGGATTATTTCTATAAAACGGACTAACAAAATCCAAGTTTAAGCTTAAATCTTCTTTAAGTTCTCTATTATTATAATATAAAGATAGTTTTGTCCCATCAAACTTTGCCGCTGTTTCAAAATTATATATTCTACCAGCCTTTATAATAGAGCCTTCTTTTTGGGGAGGCACAGAAGGGAATGGTTCCAACCCAATATTTCTAGGAGAATTTATAACCTCCGCAAAAGGTCCAAATGGACCTTCATAATCTAAAGAGTTATCTGGGGGGCAATTTATTCCTCTTATCAATACAATAAAAGAATCTAAAATTAAACTTGTCCTATCAATATATCTTCTACTTATTATTTTTTTTGTGGGATCTGCCGTAGTGGTAAGTTCTGTGCATACAAAATTGTCCATTAAATTTTGTAATTTTTCATTAGAAAAAGAATTAACCTGTCCTAGCTCTCCAATGACAATCCCCAAGCCTTCAGAAGAATCTATATTCTTAGCGTCTACAATAGAACTAACTGACGCAGAGTGTCCTCCACCTGCGTTGGTAAAATTCATATCTAACTTGGTTATTGATTCCCTCATAAATTAAATTCTTCTTTTGAAGTTGCTCCTCCAAAACCAGATTCAGGTAATACAGCGGAAAACCCTGATTTAATAATACTTACACCTGTATAAAGCTCTAGAAAGTTTGATTGCAACTCTTCGACTCCATTTATGTAATAATTTGTTCTTTTCTCTACGAATTTTGGACCTTTTATATCCGCGTGTTGGCTAATTAAAGAATCAGTGTTGGGACTCTTTTTAAATGCTAAATATTTAAATTTGTTTTCACTTGCTGTTGTAACGATACCCCCTACACTACTAGCAGTCCCAAAATTTGGTTCTAAGTTTTCTCCCGCTAATAAGCCTACACCCGAACCTGAATAAACTTTTATACCATTTAAAAAATAATGGAAATCATCAAAACCTTTTGCTGAAGAATATCTACCATTAATGCCTGTTCTCAAAGACGGACCTAAATCTCCCGTCCCTGCAAATATGCCCCCAGTTATAATATTATAAACAATATTTGATGTAGCTTTTGCTGGAGTGCTGCCATCAAAGTTTAAAACAGATGTTTCTTGAAGTGGTGCTGTTTCAGATTTTGTAAAAAAATCACCCGTAAATATTTGGAATATTTTTTCATTTATTGCTTGTGACTCTACGGGAATTTCTTGTTGTAAAGTTTGTCCATTTAAAGATAATCTTATAGTATCTTGTCCTGTTGTTAAATCTGTATCAAAATAAAAATTTTCTATTGTATTAACAGCAAAAACATTTCTTTTTGAAGAGAGATCACCACCCATATCAGAGGACATACATCCTGATACAGTTACATTTCCTGTTGTTACCACGCTTTCGTAAATCATAATCTCTCTCCTAAATAGTAAATATAATCTTTCATAAATAAATCTGAATTAATATTCATATTTATTCCAGATCTTGTAAAAGATTTGCCGTCTATAATGTTTTCGTAAAGAGGTTCTTGTATAACTCCACTAACTTCTTCAAGGATGCCTGTTTGAATTCTTGATCCAAAAAGCTGAACAAGAACTTTCTGTGATCCAGAAATAGCTTGTTCTTCTGCAAATTCACCAACCGCTGCTGTGACATTTTGAAGACCGAGTGTATCAAAAGCCCCTTCTCCAGTGGGTGAATATTGATACCCTGAAGGTGGATAAAGAAAACCCACTTCCTGTTTATAAAATGTTTTTACTCCACTTTCTGTAAAGGAATGATATTCAAGATATCTATCACCTTCTCCTGTAAAAGCAGCCGAATCTAAAGAAAATCCTCCTGATAACATATATCTTCCCGTTGAAAGATTTATGTCTCCTGTATTCTGATAATCGTATCCTGTTATCCCCGTCTTATAAACAGTTGTTTGATTGTAACCAGTGATCCTTCTATTCTCAATATTTGTTGAAGTTCCATCAAAATAATTACCAACTAAGCCACTAGAAATCGAAAACATTGATCCGTCAGAAACATATCCAGAAAACAAAGCAAACGAATTAAGACTAACTCTTGAAGTAGTATCTTCTCCAGAACTTCCTCTAAAATACTGATCTGAGCCACCTAAGAAAAATTCACTACTATTTGCTATAAAATCTGTATCTATGAAAAAATCCTCCGACTCAACAGAACTATTTAATAGATCAACTTTATTTATTGATAAAAAATTATTACCCAAAGAAAATCCTACAATATTTCTTTTTGATAGATCTACAGAATTTGCGGTATAGATAAAGTCTCCTCCTCCATCAAATCCTTGATAAAATAATTTTCCTCTGTCGTTTATACCAAAATTATATCCTTTAGCCCCAGTTATAACTTCACCATTTATAGTTTGAGAGGTCTTATTTAGAGATCCAAATAAAATACAGTCACTAACTGTATCATTAAATTCAAAATCAAAAATAGTTGAAATACTTGAATATAATAAATCAGAAGTTTCTACTTTTAAATTAGAAAGATTTAACCTTGCTTTATCTCCGTTTAAAAATTCGCCTGTCGCAAAAACCTTTGATGATGCTACACTTGCTCCCACACCAACTACAATACCACTATAAATGCCAGTATCTTTTGAAGGGTCGCAATTTTCTATTACAGCATAATGAGATGCCCCTTCTGTTTTAGAACCTATATGCCTACCACTCATTCCAGAAAAATCATAAAAAGTCAAAAGCCTATTCTGACCTCCTAAAGTTTCTTCTATAGCGTATTGTAATGCGTTGCGGCTCATATCAATAATATCTACTCATGTTAAAAGATAATGTGTTTTCGTTTACACTACTACTTTCTGAGAATGTAAACACACCCGTCAAATGACCACTAATAACATCTTTTAATTGTGGTAAACTTCCTGTTTCAGCTTCACAAGTAGCTCCAACAAGCATTTCTCCAGCAGTCCTGTCAATTAGCTTTTGTATTGCAAAACCACCTAAACTTGGAACAATACCACTTAGTTGTATTGGTTTTTTATCTGTTATTGTTACTTGCAAACCAGATAGGGTTCCAGAAGATATATCTATCCTATTATCAAAACTAACACCGTATGAAATTTGGCTTTGCTGTGGATCTTTATTTATAGTTTTACTTGTTGGAATTGTATTTAAATAGTCTCCACTAATATGATACCCTGTTGCATCCCCAGTAAAATCCTGCAAGGCTTCAACTGCTAAATTAAAAAATCCAGAGTTTGTCTGAATGCCGCTAAAAACAGAATCTACTTCCAAAAATCTTGTTCCTGTTGCTGGGTCTCCAGTGGGGATAATATTAAATGGATCATTATATGTTAAACTACCATTCACAGAAACCGTAACCTTTGAGTCATCCTTTGAAGCTGATACACTTGCAGATCTTGTGTGTAAAACATTACCTATTTGATCTAAATTTTCAGGATCATCAAAACCAAAGGAAAAATCTATTTTGTTAGACCCCGTATCAATTTTATAGTTTACAGAAGATGGCTTTCTTTGGCTAAATGAATAAGCTCCACTCTCATAATCAGACAAAGAAGAAACAACTGCATTGACTGCTATGTCAGATGCCATCTCTGGCGTAATAACTCCTGTATCCAATAAACCATCTCCGTCTTTTGAGGCTAACATCGATCCCTGAACCGATACATCTACACTCGCTGCCAAACCTCCATTTTTATCAAAAGATATCGATGTTCTTGCAGTTGTTATCCCCGAGTTTGTTAAAGGGTTTTCAGAAGTATTATATTTGTAAGTTTCTGTGACAGAATAAGAATCAGCTTTTTTATCTATACTTTCATTTTTACTAATTAAAAAACCTGTAACACCAGTTTGAAATAAACTTAAGTTAGTAAAGCCTGTAATCCTAGAATCTACAAAATTCTTAGCGTTAACTAAAGCCGCTGTAGCATTTACTTTCACGCCGACAGCAGACACATTGTGCGTAGCTTGTGTTATCTTGCCTTCTTGTTCATCGAAGCTCCAATTATCGACTGGATTAGTTATCCCAAAAAATTCAGAAAAAGATCTATCTGTATAAGATGTAAAAGATACAGAATACGGCAATAGCGTAGTTAAGTCCGAATCTTCAAACTGTATTGAATCAGCTTTGGAAAAAGTAAATCCCGTAGTAGAACTTCCGTGAGTAATCGATAAGGTCTCAAAATCTGGCATTAAACCACTTATCATTTGCATTTTTTGTAAATGCAAACCACTTAAATTAGAGCCAGTTAAATTACCTATTAAATTTATTGTTTCGAGAAAGTGATCAACCTTACCTTGAACATATATGGGTTCAACTCCCTGCCCAACTAAAGGGGTAGGACTTGGAAAAGTATAAGATCCAAATGTAATTTGTTCACTCACTAGCTATAAATAAATAGTTTATATTTCTTGTGGCTTGACCTTGACCTAAATTCAAAGTAATAGTGTCAGAAGTTATATGAGTTATATTTTCATTAACTAATGCCGTAAATTCGTCTGTTTTACCCTCTAAAGTCTCTTGTGCTTTATATATTCCTGCACTCTGACTCACCGTGGCTTGTGCAGAAACAGAGGCGCTCCCAACTGTTTTTAAATCTTTTGTTACAACTTGTTCTTTTAAATTTTGCAAATCTAAGAATTTCTCAATTCTATTAATTTGATGAGTCTTATTCAATGTTTTTTTTAATTTTAAAACACCATCGTCATTATCTTTATAGGAATCATCAGTTGTAAATTTTATTGTTTCCGCAATTGATCCTTCTGATTTTTGAAAATTTGTAGATCTAGATTTCTCGTATATAGGCACATCAGGGTGAAAAAGCCTCTGTATTCTAAGTTCATTTAAAGATTGCTCTCTAACCCAAGTCGCTTTTGAGTTAATAAACTTTTCTTTATTGTTTTTGCCTAAACAATTATAGGTTATAGACAAATCAAATTCTTTAAATTTCCCAGCTTTATTTTCCGCTCCTGTGTATGAAACAATTTCATCTTGAGAGGAGGGGTCTGTGGTAAATTTTATTGTCAAAGTGGCAGTATCTCCATCTTTGGAAATTCCCTTAGATATGGATGAAGGAGATCCAAATTCACTAGCTTCACTAGCTTTTAGTTCATCTACTATTTCTCCTATCGCAGAAGTTAAAACATTTTCAGAATCCTGTCTTAAAGCAGACAATTCTATATTAAATGTTTTATTAGTAAAACCTTCTTTTGTTATCTCTATGTCTTGAGTTTCTTTTCTACCTACTTTTTTTGAATCGTCTATAAAAGATGAAGAAACACTCTCTGTGAGTTCTACGGATAAACCAATTAAATCATAGCTCTCGCTTATTAACCCTTTAAAATTATCACTTATTCTAGCATCTTCTGAGATACCATCTTCTTGATATCCAAAATCAGGTCTGTTAGCAAAATAATAATTAGTTAAAAATACTTTTGCATCATTTAAAAACTGGTCCCCAGCTTCTTGTTTATAGCTTAATCCTATTTTTCTTGAAGATGTATAGTCTGCACCATTTCTACTAAAATCATAAGATTCGTTAAAATCTTCTACTAATTGAGGATTGGGAATATATTTAGCAAAAGATGTATTAGAATAACTATCTAACCTTCTTGACTCTTCTATTGTTATTATTACTACCTCTGAACCAACTAAAGCACCCGCTTCAAAATCAAAAGATTGTATTCTGCCATTGATATAATCATCTGCACCAATACGAGCTACAAGATTCTGTCTGCCATAAGCGTGAAATATTGCATCCCTACCTTTTACTAAAACAGTGTCTCTATCTTCTATATGTATGTCAGAAATATCGATTTGATAAGTTCCGACAACCTCGTAGCCAAATAATTCTTCTTGGGCTATATAACTATAGGATATATTAACCGAGGAAGATAATACATTGTTTACGATTAAAGATGCCATTATTATTTTCCTTTCGCTCTATCTAATTCTGCCTGTGCATCTCTTATTAGACCTTGCGCTGTTTTTATAGCCTCTTCTGCGTCTAAAATTGTTTGATTATTTGTGCTGATCAGACCCGCTATAGTCTCTGTTTTCTGAACATCCATCCTAATTGGCTTAATAGACTTCTCTGCGTTTGTGGCCAATTGTTGCATCGCATTTTTCGCATCAATAACAGATTGAGCGAATTCGCCAGCCTGTTCATCGTTAAGAAGATTTTCAATATTCTTTTGCGTATTTGCTAATTTTTGTTCAATTGCTTTAGCTTCTTTTCTTAGTTTTGTGTCCAGATCAGTAGTGTCTATTCCTTTATCTCTCAAATAGTCAGGCATCATAGCTCCAGTAAGCTTCTTACCTGCTGCTGTTTCTGCTCCTCCAAGACCAACTTTCACCACATCGGTTAACACTCCCCTTAGTTCTTTCGCGGTGATACTAGGATCAAATTGTCGTATTAAATCCTCAATCTTAACGCCAAGCCCCTGATCATCAAACTCAGAAATCATTTGACCTAAAGCCTCTTTATCCATCTTTCCTCCTTTATTTATTTCACTTACAATGTCTCCAACTTGTTGTCCCATAAAGTCCATGTCTAAAGCTTCTCCTCCAAATATATTTTTAATTGTATCTGCTGCTGATGAAATAGACTTGGCTAAAGTTTCTTCAATCTTTTTGGCATTTTCTGCCTTCATCTCTTCAATCTCAGTCATCTTAACTTGGAAGCCAGCCATCGCTGTTTTAACGGCTGTTTCAAAAGCTATTCCAGAGGACTTCACTTTGGCTCTCTCTTCTCCCACGGCAGCTAAGTAAGCATCTCCCTGCGCCCTAGCCTCATCCGTAAGCTCACCAGCCTGTCCACCCTCAATCATGCCCGCAATCTCTCTTACAACATCAGGGATTAAATTTTTATTCTCTACACTACCAAAAAAGTTGCCTTCCTTTGTTGCTAAATTACTTTGAGCAACACCTAACTTAGCCCTTGTAGAATCTACTCCTGCTATAGTTAAGTCTTGTTGAGCAGAAAGCTTCGCCGCTCCCTTCATTGGCCCTGTAATAGCATCTGCTAATATGTTTCTTATTGAAGCCTCTCTTAAATTTTCTTCAGCTACCTCTACGGCTTTTTGGCTTATAGCAGCCAGTTCTCTTTGTGCAGCAACAATTTGTTTTTGTGCTTCAAGACTAGCCCTTGCAAACTCTAACTCTGCTTTTTCAATACCTTCTTTGTCTTTAATTAATTGACCTTCAGAAAGCTGCGCTCCTTTAAGAAGGATATGCTTAACTTTTTGTTGAGCCATCGCCAAATCCCTTTGTGCTTGGTTGAGTTCAATGGTTGTTTCTCCATCTTCCAACTTACTTTCTTCTAAAGCTACAGCACTTGCAAATCTTGCCATCTCTTGCCTTGCGTTTGTGAGTTCTGTCACAAACTCTGGTGTCGCATTGCCAGTTTTTACTAATCTCTCATTAAACTTGTCGGATGCTTTTTTAAAGTCTTCTCCAAAACCCATTTCTGCAAGCTCGCTTGGTAGAAAACTATCTATTCTCTCATTGAGTAGGTCTATTGGATTTGATCCATCTCCTGCCCCTCCTGCCGCAGCGCCACCTATTGTTGAACCACCCATGCCTCCAAGAATTGCGCCGCCTATTCCTCCAATAAGACCAACTGCCGCACCTCCTATTCCTCCAACTGGACCGCCCATTGCGCCAACCGCCGCTCCCGCTCCTATCGACCCGAGTATACCTCCTATGATTCCTCCTATACCTCCCCCTGCTGTTTTTCCTGTTGCAAATTTTTTATCTTGCCTACCTATATCTTGCCTTTTTGATATATCAGATATTTCTTTTGCGGTCAAACCTATACCTGCTATTGTTCCAGCAATACCAAATTTTGTCCCCATACCCATGCCTCCTTTGTTTTGGTTTAACATAGCTGCCTTAAGCTTTGGATCTTTAGCAGCTTCAGCAAATGATCCACCTACTGTCCTAACGCCTCCTGTCTTAATCGGAGCGATAGAGGGTTTCCTTCTACCAAAAAATCCTGCACCAGAGCCTCTTCCAGAAACATCTCCTGCCCCTTGTCCTCTGAATGCTAGAAGCATAGCTACAGTAGAACCAACACCAGCTAAATTCATAAGAACTTCTGAAGAGCTTTGTAGGACAGTCCTTTGCTCTTTTAAGCTTTGTGTTAACTCATCTCTTGCCATCAACTCGTCTGAAACAGCTAAGACTCCTTTCTCAGCAATAGCCTCTTGAGTATTCATTAATTCTTTAGAACTTTCGTTCATAGAATCAAGTAGAGCATGTTGTTGCTCCATCTTTGCTGTAACTGTTCCAGCAGCCGAAGTTAAACCCATGAACGCTATGCCAAGAGTCGTCATTCTATTTTCAGCCTTAAATAGTCCTTTAGTAAATCTAAGGAGCGCTGGACCCGCTTTGGCCACATTATAATTCGGAACAAATCCACCAGCAAACATTCCAACGCCATTCCGCTCTCGCTTTATAGCATCTTGTAAACCATTTGGTTCATCTCTTAAGTTTGTTACTGCAACAGGCTCACCTTGATCGTCTTTGTGAACTCTCATCAAAGACATAGGAACTCCACCTCTTCTAGTGAAGTTTGGTATAAATCCTCTAGCTCTTCTTTTCTCGTTTTTAACCTTTGTCTTCCCTTTACCTATTTCTACTCGACCAGCTACGTTATCAATAATTTGTTTAACATATTTAGTCTTGTTTCCAATACTGTCTGAAGATTTAAAATCTCCAAACTCAAAATTCATGTCTTGTAGACCAAAGATTAATTCTAGATCTTTTCTAGCTTTATCAAATTGAATATCTAGCTGTCCTTTATCTTGAGCAACTCCTCCTGTAATAGCTTGAATAACACCCTCAAAAATCGCTCCTTTAATAGCTCCAAAAGCCCCAGCGCCACCTTTCTCTAATATTTTTGTTACTTCTCCACCCTCGTAACTTCTTGGTTTTGTTTTTATTCCAGTTTTAGAAACCAAAAGATTTAAGCTCTCATTTACTGCGGTAGCTAGATTAGCCTCAATGGTTTCTTTTATATCTAGCAAGTGACCAAATGTTTTATTCCCCTTTAAGTTGGGGCTAATTCCAGCCATACCTCCTTCGAAGAAATCGATTCTCTTTCTTCCATACGGCGTTGCAAACTTATGATCCGCTTTATTAGGTTCAAATCCCATCTCTTCTGGGATAATCATAACAGCCTTGTTAGGCTTATTATTAGCATAATATGTTTTCTTACCTGCCGCCGAGTCTCTTTTTGCAATCAGTGCTGCTCCTAATCTGCTGTTAGGATTAGCAATTGCATTTCTAACTTTATCTGTTTTTGGATTACCTTGTGCATCAAAAAACTGAGACCGAGGTCTATCATTAACAGTATCGATATCTAAATAATTAGGAACAAACCCTCTAGGATATCTTGGTATTACAGCAGAATCTCTTCCTCCTGCAAAATTTCTTATCTCATCCTCTTGATTATTCATGATGAACCTTTGTCCACCAATTGTTCCTTTGCCCATATGAGCCTTAACACTTTGGCTAGCCCCAAGCATCATTGCCTCTGCTTCTTCTGCCCTAAAACCAGCATTAAATCTTCTCCCCCCTCTGCCGCCAAAACCTCCAGTATCGCTAAACCCTCTAACCCCTCTTGCGGCAGCAGCATTAGCTAAAGACCTCATTAATTGAGCCTGTTGCGATAGCAAAGCATTTTCTCTTTTGATAGCTTGTATAACAGCCTGTTCTCTTTGAGCTTGCGTTAGCGTAGTATTTGCCATTTGCTTTCTCAGTATGTCATCTTTCTGAAGAAGCTGAACTATACCACCCTCAATTTGTTTTACCCTTTCTGTTTGAGTCCCCATTTGGAAAAGAGTTTTTAAACCCTCTCCAGCAAATCTAGCAACAAGTTTAGTAATCTTTACAAAAGCCGTTGTAAATATAACAATAGCAGGACCACTTAAAAATGTTCCAATAGCCTTAAAAAATCCTTTTATAAAAGTGTTTCCTTTTTCTGGGTCTAATGCATTGTCTAAAAATTCTGTAAATTTGGTAGCTATACCAACTAAACTTTCAAGAACAGGACCAAAAGTCAAACTACCAACTTTCTCTGCCAAACTTGTCAAGCCAACAACTAATGCATTTATATTAGAAGCAAGACTTTCTCCTAACGCTTTATTTTTTTCAAAAGCCTCATTAGTGGCTGTCGCTGCGGTTGTAGCAGCATCTCTAAATATCCCAGTTTCACTACTCAAATCTTTAAGAGCAGCACTAACCACGTTAATCTGGAAGACACCACCTGCGAGTTCTTTTATTTTAGAAACGACAGTGGGATCGGATATGCCTTCTATAGCATTTGATAAAGCATTTAGTTTTTGAACCCCTGTTTGAGTTGCATCAATTTGAACTCCTAATTCTTTTAATTCTTCTATAGTTGTTCCCCTAGCTAATCTAGTAAAAATAGATTTAAATGCGTTACCAATAACCGCTCCACCCCTAGCTGTCTTTTGCTCAACAGCAGTGACTAAAGCCAAAAGTTCATCAAAACTAACTCCAGCATCCTCTGCTGTGGAACCAGCACGGCTAAATGCTTCTGCTAAGTCTTGAGCAGACACAGCGAAAGCCGTATCAACAGCAACCATCTTATTTACAATTTCTGTATGCTTTAAACCAGCAGACTCAAAACCATTAATAGCGGCGGTTAATGCCTTAACTGACTTTTCTGCATCTAAACCAGATATCCTAGTTAACACCAACGCAGATTTCAATCTTGAGGCAGTTTCTTCAGCATTCAAACCTTGACGAGCTAACTCTGCTGCTCCATCTGCAACAGTCGCAAATGATTGCCCCGTTTCTTTAGCAACTTGAAATATAGAATTTCTAAACCTGTTAAAGCTTGTTTCTGTGGCTTGAAATATAGAATTAACTTCAATAAGTCTTTTTTCAACTTCAATAGTCGTAGAAATTAATTTTTTAAAGGATTGAGTAACTCCATTTAAAACAGCAGTTGTCGCTCCGAACGCAAAAACACGCGCAGTTGAGGCATCCAGAGATTTTTGGAATTCTGAAGCCTGTCCTGTAATTCTACCTAAAGCTTGCTTAACCTGCTTTGTAGAAGCATTTAAGCTAGCAGTATTTAGCGAAACATTTAGTGAAGCATTAAAACTTTGTGCCATATAGTGTAAATTACACCTATCAGCTTAAAAAGTCCTCTGCTTTCAACTTGCCTCCCCTCATGGCCATTTTGGTTTTTAAATCATCTACACCATGAGATGTTTTCCCATCATTATGCGGCTTTTCTTCATATTCGAATACTTTAATAGGGTCTCCAGCTATTTCATGCGGAATGTTAACATTTTTTATTTTATTTAATAAAGCAGAAGAGTAGATAATTAAATTTTTTTGGAAACAGGTTAATTTATCATAAGTAACCCCAAAAATAGATAATGGGTTATTTGATTGAGCCGCGAAAAAATCAAAAAAACCAGCATGGTAGGATGCATTTAAACAAGTATCTCTACTATTAAGGTGATTAAACTTTGAAAACAAAATAGCAGTTATTGCAGTTTTTTCTATTTTATCTATAGGTTTTGAAAAGTTTTTATCTTTGAAAACAGATCCATCCACCATTTTTTTTATCTTTTTTACTTGGGCCAAATGTTCTGCGCTATAAGATATTATTTTTGCCTTTTGATCTTCTATTTCCTCTAGGTCTTTTCTTTGTGATTCGATTTGACTATTAAAAATTTTTCTTTGAGTAGGATCTTCTATTTTAGCCAACGAAGCTTCCGATTTTTTTAGCATCCATATACTAGATTTTATTTTTTCTTCTTTTTCAACACTCCAAGAACCTAAGTTTATAGCAGACTTAACCAATTGATCTTTGGTTTTTATTCCATTTTTAATTGATGAGCTTATATCTGTTTGCTCATCAAATTCTAATTTAAGAACTTCAAGTATAGTAAAGTGCTTGAAGTAGTAATTATGATTTGAGTATTCTATGACAGAATACCCTTGAAGCATCTCTAGTAAATCAGAAGAATAAGACTCATGATTCTTCATTTTCTTTGAAGACTTCTTTTAAAGCTTCATCAATTGTTTTTTGGTCGTGACCATAATCATTATACCAAATACTTAAAACTCTAATTAAAGTTTGGTAAGACTCTTGGAATAGCCTTTGAATTTTTAAAAACTGAACGTCTTTTATATCTTCGTCTTTTTCTTGAAGAGACAAAAGATAATTTCTTTTTTCATTGTAGTTCTCTCCTTGAAACAAAGGAAATAATTCTTTTTTATCTTCATCTTTTAACTCTTCTTCAAAAAAAGTAAAATTAAGAACAAACCATTCAATTAATTTTTGTTCGGCTTTTGAATCAGCAGTTTGGCTAAACTGACTTCTTAAACTAGCTTCATAAGTCCTGATTTGAGTTTGAGTTGTCGCGAAAGTAACTTTAGCTTGATCAAGCTGTTTTTTCTGTTCTTCATCAAGATCTTCAGCTTCTCCAAAAAACTCAATAACCCTAGCTGCGTCTGAGTGTTCTACAGCTAACTCCCCAAGAATATCTTCTGTTTTTTTAGAAGTCATCCCCCCAAGATCTCCCATCTTTTTTGCCAACATAGCCTTTGTCAGAAAACCAGCATTGATAAATTCATTAAATTTTTGACCATAGAAAAATTCCGCATCCTCTACATCAGCAACACTTGGTTTTGAAACAACTACTCTAGTTTTAACAGAACTCTTAACTTTTTTTGTTGTCTCGACAGGCCCACTTTTGGTCTTTCTTACATGAGGAATTTCTTTTTCCACCTCTCTTTTAACATCAAATGAATATAACTCTTTCATCTCTATTATTATAGAGAATAAAATGATATTATCAACTTTTTACGCCGCTGATAGAAATAGATGCTGTAGAGTCCCCATGCTTTTCAAATGTTATGAGACCAACTTTCCCATCATCGACTACTTCTGTGCCAGTCACATCCAAACCATTAGCAATCAGAACATCTTCACTATAGTAGCTAAATGTATTATCGTGATAATTGTAATGGATATCAAAATCAATAGGGATGCCACTTTTATATCCCCCCCAAAAATTACCACTTTGATCAAATAAGTAACCTTCGTGTCCCGAAAATTTAACCAACTCTCCCTGTGAACTAGCTCCAGTCTCTAATAAACGAAATTCAAAGCCGCTAACTGGTGAGTCAACAACTAAACTAACATTATAAATTGAATTTTTATAAGGGCTAAACTCTCCACTGATGATCATTGTAAAATAGGGAAATAGTAAGAAAAGGTTACATTTGTATTATCGTCTAGAGAAGTTGACTCGTCAATTGTTTCTAAACAACAGCCACTGACTGAAAAATCCATAATAGATGTATTGTTTTCTCCTTTTAAATTAATTTTAATTACCCCGCTTTGGCAAACCAAGCTAGATAAATTAAGACCAGTGATTCTTGTTTTAAGAACAGTGAAACTTAAATCACCCGCCGCTGGTATCTCAGGATATCTAAATCTTGGAGTTCTGGTTCCTAATCTTGTTCTCGGAACTCTAGGAGTATTAACACTCAATGAAAAATCTTGTATATTTAAACTCTCAGTATCAATACCTTCATCTCCCGCTGTAATTGTTGTTATCTCAATATCCTCTGGCCTAAAAAAACCTCCAAAGCTATCATTTGTTTGATCTGAACTACTTAAAGCACCAGCAGATGTAAACGTGGACGCATTGCCTTCATATGTGGTAGACCCTTCTACTAGATCGCCCACTGAACCATTTAAAGAATAATTCACAATTGATGCTTCTTTTATTGTAGTTACACCAGCAAGATCTTTGATTTGAAAATCAAATTTTCCTGTAGTTAGAAACCCAGAATGCATTTGCTGAAAACTATAAAAAGGATCTATGCCAGTAGCTCCAGTTGTAAGCATCATATCCATATTTAGAGAGCTTGTCTGATTAGAATTCAAAATTCTTTCAGAGATATTTAAATCTCCTAGCTTTCTTATTTCAGATATTTCTTTATTTGTCGAAACCCCCAGTGAATTAATTGCAGGTAATCGCAAATTGTTTGCGAAAACTTGGACATCACTAGAATTAATTCTCTCTATCGACATATATGTAGTTTACACAAAAAAGCCCCGCATCTCTGCGAGGCTTTTTGTAATATCTTTAATAACAAGTATATTATAGACCTATATTGTAAGGTTTCTTTTCATTACCCTTTAAGTAATAATAACCCCTATCAAATCCACCTGCTTCATAAGTATCTGGCAATGCTCCAGCAGCACCAGAGTAGAACAAGCCTTGATCTGTTTGATTAGAACCTCCAATTTGAGTAGAGAAAACAAGATCAATTGTCTCGTTATCATCAAGACCTTGAGAGAACCCTTGAGAGTCCAATACAGCCTTTTGCATAACAAAGTTGTGCTTTGTAGTGCCGTCTTCTCCCTTAACGTCCAATGTGATATTTGTTGTTTCTTCTCCAGCAGAGCCTGTCAAAATCTTGTCAATTTGACCAGCACTGAAGTTTTTAAGCAATGCACTAACAGACATTGTTACGTTAATTGGGAAGTCCAAAGGCTTGGCTACTGCTTTAGCAGAACCAAGAGCCTCAATAGGAGTCCTTGAAAGAGGAACCTCAATAGAAGCACTCTGAACATGCATATCCCCAAGATCTGTCCCTCCAAATGTAAACGATTCATTTGAGAAACTAAGAGTAACATCTTCTGGCCTAAGAACAAGAACGTCCATGTTTCCAGTGCTAGGCACACCAAGCATAAATTGGCCAGTGTCTGCTCTCATTCCATTTCTTGCCAAGGCTGGATTATAAAGACCAGAGTTTGCGGTATCAAATGAAATGTTTTCGGCTGTTCCATCAATATCAACTCTTGGAATTTCTCCCACAGCGAAGTTAACAGTATAGCTTTCAAAGTTACAGTTTCCTAATGAAACCACATCTTGTGCTGCTAATTCCGAAGTTGTAAAACGTCCAGTTGGATTATCAATAAAAGACCCTTGAGGCGCGACAGTTCCTGCTGTTGTAAAAGCATCCTCACCTTCTGCTGTAGTTAAAACATAAAGGTTTTTCTCTCTTTTAGCAGGGTCTTCGGAAAGAATGCCTTTAATAAATTGACCCTGTAAATCGCCAGCATCATCTTTTCCTGTTGGGTTAAATCCTAAATTACTCTCATTTTCCCCATTTCCAAGAAAGTATCCAAGTGAAAATGATGGGTTTAAATCTCCGAGATTAATAGTTCCGATACGCGCTAATTGTCCAAACTCTCTAACGTCCTGTCTTCCTCCTGCGAGGTCAACATCAAAAGAAAATGTGTCAATGCGGTGAAGCTGCGGAGGCAAAATGCCTGACAGCGCTGAAATTTTGCGAGAAGCTGTTCCAGCAGCCCCAAATGTAGGCAAAATACCTGTTGGAGACACATAAACAGCCTTGCTCTGCGAGATTACTCTAGTTCTAGAAGCCATATTAATATATTAAAGTGAAATGTTTACACTTTCTTACACGGATTTACAATCTAGGGAAACGATAAGTGCATAATTCAAAGTCTATATAGCCAATTGAGATGTTTTTATTTAAATTTTCTCTAATTCTCTCTGAGACTATTTTTGAGACTGAAACTTCCTGAATATGAGATTTTGTAGGGCTAGACTGAGCGTCAACCAAACTGTCGTAACTATATGGAAAATCTTTTAATGAAAAGGAAAACCCATAAGGAAAATCTTCATATGGGATATGAGTGATATCTTTTCTTACGGTGTCTCTAAACAAAGAAAGAACAGAATCTAATGTGTAGTTATCAAACGATAAAACCATGACCCTCATTCTTGTTCTTGTATCTTCCTCTCCTCCAAAAGAAAACTCTGTATTATCTGAGGAGGCTACAGAAATAAAACAAGCAGGTAGGAAATAAGTTGTTTCATCAAATTCCCCCGTTTTACTGTATTGATAAGGTAACTCAGTAGCACTATCTTTAAAATCAGAGTGTATTATTATTTGGGCATCTGTGTCATTTGTGATGTAAGTATTTACTTCTTTTACAGTAGAATTGGCTGTTAATGCAGTAGAGCCTATTTCAGCGCCAGATGCTTGTGGAAATATCAATCTTCCATTTTCGTAATCTGTGAAAACTCCCCCATTTTCATCATAATTTCCTGTGATAAAACTACTACCCAAAAAGAAGCCAGAGTTAGGATTGTCTACATTATGCTCACCAACTAGAGATCTATATTTTCCTTGAAAGGCTACATGACTTGGAGGCACATCTGGAAAAGAGCCAGAAGTAAAAGCATTATCTAAATTAATCTTATATGCTTTTGCAGAACTACCAAGCAGTTGGTTTTCAAACCATAGGTAGAAACTGGATAAAATATTCTGATCAAACTGCGCCTTCATTTATCTAATCTTAATAATTTATTTTTAAAATCTTTTATTAACTTACCAACATATGGCATTCTTTTAAAACTTACACCAGAAGACCTGTTTTTGGCTTGTATACCTGTTCCAGAAGTAGAAGAGTCGAATCCAGTAGAACTAAATAAATACTGACCCAAGTTCGTTAAACCTCCCTCTTCAATACTTCTAGCCCAGCTTTTGCCAGCCATCCACGGTATTGGTGTTAACCCATAAATCTCTTCAATACTTGGTATAAAAAACGTGACTTGATACTTGCCAGCAGCATTCTTTCTTCTGACTTTGAATTTAATTTTTTCATTAAATATTCTAGAAATAACATCAGTTGGTCTATCTCCAGAGGAAAAACCTATAAATGAAAAAAGGTTTCCATAGCCCCCCAAAGTCCCACTAGTGTTTGAAGCCCTTGGCCCTGCGTCAAGCTCTACTGTAATTGGATGGATTTGAAATTCTCTAACAAGCTCTCTTTGTTTTTCTTCTATTTTAGGAGCTATTAAAGATCTAATAGCCATCGCCATCCTTTTACTATTTGGCGAGTCTACAGTTAATTCTCTAAGCAATTCCTTTGCGTTAACGGTCACTACGGGCCGCGAGACAGACATAAAATCTCTTCCAGCCATTAGTTTTCACGCTTTAAAAATACAGAATAAAATTGAGTATCAAATGGACCGATAACCTTAGCATCACCATCAACAACAAACAATTCTCCATCAACCTCTATTTTAGAACAAATTTTTATTTTTTCATATGCATCTGATTTTATTTTGATGCGTATTTGTCCTTCTGAACCCACAAGATTCATTTGTCCATTGCCGTCTAATATATCTTCTTTTTGCTCATTTTTATAATAAATCCGAGCGGAGTAAGTATATTTTGTCAGAGTTTCTTCTGAAGATATTTTAGCTACATCTTTCCTTCTTTCATATAAAGGATTGTAGTTAAGTTCCACAGGAACAGTAGAAGTTTCTTTTACATAAATGTAAATATCTCTAGCAAAAGTATCATGAACATCACTTAATGCTGAATTAATTGCTGCCTTCTCTGCGTCTGTGAGTAGTGATGCCATAGTATCATGTCAATGTCCCAGACAGGGTAAAAGTTCCATCTGTCCCTGCAACTTGAATTGGGGATGATTTTTGATAGTTATACTGATATACAAGATCATTTAATCTATTTGAAGTTTCTTCAGATAAATCCCTGTATGTCTTAGCGACAGAGTTTTTGTTTTGTCTTTGGATAGTGGTGTCTCCCTCTTTAATTGTAACCCAGTCTACAGAATCAGAATAAGTAAAAGACCTTAAAGATTCTCTAGCTGATTTGTTATAATACCAAAGCTCATATAGTGTTGAAAAAATACTCTTTTCAACCTCTGCAAGACCAGTGCCTTCCATTCTAATATTTCCAGTGGCATCTACCTTAAATTCTTCATGAATAATACCATTTAGCTCACCAATATTGGTTTCCAACCAACCAGAAACAAAACTCATATTATATGAGCCAGTATCATTAGGGAAATCGTAGGTTACGATTCCACTAGCCAAAACTTCAAGGTCATTCATTATTTAAAAGCCGTCTTTAAATAACTTTACAGTAGAATCATAGTCTGGGGAACTTGGATCTAAAATTGGCCTTGCAGAACCCTGAACAGTCACATTATGTTTTTGCACATAAAAATCGAAAGACTTCATTAAAGACTTTCTAAGCAAATTCATATTACGCTCTCTTGGTATCCCTACCCTAGCGGCTAAATCAGTTAATTCTGAAGCCGAGGATGCGTCTACACGCTGTTTGAATAAATCTCTATGCAAAGTCCCATATGGGTTCATTTGAGGCATTCCTAAGAGTTCCTCAAGCTCTTTGACTTTTTCAATTTGTTCCTCTTTGCTGCTTCTATCTTTTCCATCAGTCACATCAAGCTCTTCAAGATGCTTCTTCTCTACTCCCTTTGATACATTCATTTTCTTAACAGGCTTCTTTTTACTCATAATATATGATAGTAACTATTTGATAAAAATCAATAAAAAAGAGCCGCCCCTTGCGGAGCGACTCTCTTTATAATTGTTGTGGTCTTGCTTATACGCAAAGTCCGATAAGAGCAGTATTGTCAATGCAGATACGACCCTCTTCAACTTTTCCGTAGTAACCGATCTTGTTCTGACGAACAGAGAACTGGTCATCAACAAGAACTTGAAGCTCAGACGGAGAACCTTCACCGACAACAACAGGACGAATAAGGGAATCCTTACTTCTGTCGATACCGATAATGATCTCATCATCATCCGTGTCCCAAGTTCCAGAACCACCACCACCGATAACTGTAGCGCCTTCAGATGCTACGATAGCACCAAAGAGCTTGTTAAACAGTTGTCCGTTACCCATCTGGTTGATTTCCATGATATTGATACCATAGAAAGAAGGGAGACCAGCAGCACTGTAAAGCTCTTGACGCAATGCCTCAGGAGCAGGAAGGCTATCCTTAACAGCAGAAGCGTAAGGAGCCGCAGCAGTGTTGACAGGGTTGTAAGCCATTGCGCGGAGTTCCTCAACCATTTCTGGAGAAACCAGAAGGTCGGTGATACCAGACTTAACGCCACCAACAGGAGTTCCTCCACTGAAGGAACTGTTGATACGCTTACTCTTGGTGATCAAGTTATTGAAGTCAGCAAGAACGAAACGATCTGCTGCTGCGGAACCAATAATGCTGTTACCAGCGACTCCACTTGTTCCAGTTGCTTTAACCAAAGCGGTTGCAAGCACGTTGAAAGCAGTTTTCGTTTGCTTCATTAAAACTTCTTGAGCCATCCTAGTGAAAGTCTTGCTAACAACATCAAGACGCGCCTTACGGACATACTTGCGATCAAACGCAAGCGCACTGTCTAAAGTGTAAGTCGTGAACTTAAGTTCGTTGTGAGCAGGGAAGACTTGACTGTAAGGAAGCCCACCAGCAACCTGCTGAGAATACACCTCGATGTAGTCCTCACCAGTGATATCGTGAAAAAGATCTAAAGGCAAAGATGGATTATCGTCTTCACCATAAGAAAGGCTGGTATACAGATTTCCAATGGTTGGAGCGTTATTAATAACCTCCGAAACGACAGGTCCAAGCAAGTCTGCGACTGCTGCCTGTGCCTCATAAGCTTCTTCACGATTATTAGATCCCATTGCTCTGATAAGAGCTAACTGATCTTCAGTTCTTTTGATTGTGATTTTCATGATCGTAAAATATTAGCAGCTAAGTTTAAGAATTGCATATGCACCAGCAAATACGTCAGTGGTGCTACCTTGAGATTCCCTATTTCCAGTAGCGATGAAGCGCCCGATAGCGTGTGGATGATGCTGATGATGATTAGCAGCAGTGCTGGTAATACCAGTAACAGTTCCATTCACAGAAGGCATAGCATACTGGTTGACCGAAGGAGCAACACCATTTGCCAAACCTCTAGTGTTAATAGTGAAAAGTCCTTTCGTAGCGATTGGAACAGCTTCACCAGAAACAACACACTGAAGTTCTTCTTTCTTTTCTGGATAGTATAGGAGATTCTCTCCGTTTTCATCCTTGTTGCGAACATCTCGCAAAAGGATTCCCAAAGCCTTTTCGTTGCCTCCAGTGGCGCTCATTTTAGTTACCTTATAAGGAACCTCTGGATAGAGCGAAAGACCTTTGCCTATAGTATTGAGGAACGAGTCAGAATCGCCTCGCTCAACATACTTAACAGGATCGTTCTGAAGATCTCCATTGGAGACTTTCACAACAGAACCCGCTTCGCCCGTTTCGGTGTCGAGAGAATAGAAGTTGATAACATCATTCTCGTCATATTGACGAAACGGCAGTAAACGTGTAATTTCGTTAGCCATAATTGATTAGTTTTTTTGTTTTTTAGTTAGAAACTTCTACTGAGAAGTTCTTCTTCAGTCTCTCGACAAAAGAAATTTTTTCACTAGCTTCTGCGTTATTGTTGGGGATAGAAGCCTCTGCCTCGTCTCCCTCTACCTCAAGCTCTTCGGTAGCCTCTTCTTCAGCGGCTTCCTCTTCCTCTTCTGGATCATCGTCTTCATCGCGGCTAGCTACAGCTTCGTCAATACGAGCTTTAATTTCAGCCTCTTGAGCTTCGATGTTTTTCTTGAGTTTGTGTGCAAAAATAACTTCAAGCTTGTCCTTGTAATTATTAAAATCTTCTTCAGAGGAACCTAATTCCTTGACTTCAGCGGTGACTAGAGCAAGCTCTTTGTCATTAAGCTCATAGTCGCTGTCAATGAAATTCATGCGATCATTAAAAAGATCAACAGCAGCCTTTGCTTCTACATCGTTTTTAAGCGCATCAAGTTCTTCTTTCGTCTGCTTAAAAGAATCTTTAAGTTCCTCAAGCTCTGCTTCAGCTTTTGCTGTAGCTTCCTTCTCAACTTCCATCTTGGTTGTCCAAGACTCGTTGTGTTCTACGAGAGTATCACGGATAGTCTCGCTAACAGTTTTAGCCTCTGAACCTTCCTTCACTGCTGAAGCAACGCTCTTAGACAACTGAGTGATTAGTTGGTCGAATTGTTCTTTATCCATATTAAAAATGTTTTTTAATTTGTCAGACTTTACATTAATATTAGCATTTCGGGAAATTTTTTCTATTTTTTTATCATTAGCATCGTCTTTATCTGTGTAAACCCCCTTCACGGCAGCGGCAGGGTTCCTAGTTAACGCCGCTCCTAAAGGATAAGTTTGACCAACAATAAGTCTGTTAACAGGCTTGCCTTGTGGATCTTCTCCCTTGCCACCTAAACCCTTAACATATTGTTTTAGTTCTTCTTTTTCGGCACCTGTTGCTATAGTAGAATCTTCTAAAAACTTAGACCCTACTGCTACTTCAAATTCTTTAAATGCTAATTCCCAGCTAGTAGAAATACTTTGATAGGACTCATCATCTTTTTCTGAAGCATCTTCAATAGCTTCTGCTAATTGCGGATAAACTGATTTGTAAACTAAACCAGCCGCATTGATGTAAAACGGTTCTTTTTTGTCAGCGTAAGATTCAATATCGTTATTTTTAAAGTCAAACTCTCGTTCAGAGAAGGACGCATTAATCATGTGACCGACGATTTTATCTTTTTTGTGTTCAATATTAATTGGTTTATTAATAAATCGTTTTACAGCAGCTACCGCAGTTTTTGCGTCAATGCCATCGCCATTTTTGTTGAATTCATTAACTTTTGCTAAATTAAAAACAACTGGTAAAACGTCGATATTTTGATCTGGGTCAAAACCTTCTGGGAGCAGAGATTCTGCCGCTTCTTTAATAGCTCCTTGTGAAAGACCAAATGATTCAAACTCCTCGTCTCTTATCTCTCTTACCTTGCCTTCAAATAAACAAATATTAAAATCATCCAATGACATATCTTTTCTTACACAGAAATTTGAGTTGAATGATATAAAATTGCAGAAGACAAGTCATCTAGTTGATGTTGAGACCCTAGCTCAAGAACTTTGGCACTTACATTTAGAGAACTTAATTTATCTAAATCCTCTACTATTTCAGCTAAAGTTGGCTCCCATTCATCTGCATCTTTTGCTATAACAATAGATTCGCATACTTGAGTAACCATTTCTTTTTTTTGTTTAGACATTCTTTTTAAGCCAAATTTAGAAGCAAACTCTTTAAAAGCTAATAACTCAAATTCATTTAATCTTTTAGTTGCCTCAACAATGTTTTTCTTTGAATAACTTGAATTTGATACGCCTACTGGCCTACCACCAGAAGGAGATACAGGCTTCTCTTCTTGTTTTTCTGGCTCAGATGAAGTTTCCCCATCATCATATAAATTAATTGTGTTAACTAATGGCATGTAATGCCCTTTTTCTCTATCATCGACAAATTTTCTTTGAGCAGCTTCCATGTCTTTACTTTCTGGAAATATGCCAGTATGAACAACTTGCATCCCTTGTTCGGGAGTGAGAACACCAAGCTCCATAAGCCTTGTAGCTAACTTGGATAAATTGTTGTCATCCATAGTATCAGTTTTCACAAATTTTGCTTCTGGAAAACTACGCAAACCAGCAGCTTTACAAATTCTCCTAATTTCAGGATTGATAAAGTCATGTAAGAAAGCCCTTCTTGATTCCTCTAGCCTCTGGAAGAAAACTTTCATTTTCATCTGTGCATCAGAATATTTAGAATCCCCAATAAGCACATTCTGTAAACCATCTTCAATATCTTTATTTATAACCTCATATTTTTCTGGTCCAACAACCTTTCGGATATCAGGAATTATAAAATCAGCTTTCGTTGTATAATCAGACACAAGAACACGACCAACACTTTGATTTTTAAATATTTGTTGCATAGCCGCTAGGTTTCTGTGATTTACTCCACCTTTATCTGGCTCATTTCCCATTGTTACGAGAAGCACAACATTTTCAATTGACCTACTAATTGCTTGATCAATATTTTTAAGTTCTATTTTTCTATTTAAGTCATCTAATACACAATAACCAACTGGCACAGCGAGAGGCTCATAATCTTGTTTTTTAGAAAAAACTACATGTAGCAATTTAGGATCTAATTTAATTTGAATCCTGCTCATGGCATATTGGTTTTTTCCATTAGTCAAAGCTTCTTGCACATCTGCTGGCAAGGATTTGAACATTTCAACCTCATGCTCTGTCTCAGGTTTTTGAAGTCTGGTTATCTCAAAAGGAGTTAAAACCTTGAAATACTCATAACCACTAAAAGAAACAGATCCCTTTGTAGCTATATCAGTTGGATTAATAAGCAAATATCTAATTGGTATTTCTTTACGAACGCTTGCTCCGTATGCCTCTAGCATCTTTTGAGAATTTTTAAGTGGAATCTTACCATCCACCCTATAAAAAAATACATTACCTGATCTGTAATACTCTCTAAAATACTGTTCTTTTAAATTGTGCATCCTGATTCTTTTAAACCAAGCATCAATAAACTTTTTAGATTTTTCATTACCACCCTCAAGGTAAATGTCCGAATCAGCAAACTCTGATAAAAGATCAACTGTTCCCCTAAAGGAAGAAATATTAAAATAAGCCTTTTGGCAAAGCTCTACCGCTTCTCTTGCGTCAGCGGCACCTTTTTCATAATTAAATGGTAAAATACCATTTTTTATATTATCAAATTTATTATCAAGACCAGAAGTTGCAACAATGTTACTCCTAGCTTTTGTTCTCGCTGTAGGAGAACTAAGCCTTGATGCCTCACTAGAACTAAAAATTGGTTCTCCAATTAACTCAGGGCTAAATGCTTCCTGTTGAGGGTTTACTAAGTTTTCTATAGGAGCTTCATTCTTTTTGAATTTCTCCCAGTATTCAGATCGTTTGGTATATTTACGAGGCATATCAAAGTTTACACTAAAGTTATAAAAGTTACTTTGAAACTTTTCAAATTGCAAAAGGAATAAATGTCCCTTGTGGTTTTCGCTCAACAGAGGCGCTTTCTGCATCAAAGAATACCTTGGCGAACCAATTACCTAAAACCAAAGAAGAATATGAGTCTTTTCTAGCTCTATTCGGGCCTTTTTGCCTTCGAAGATTTTGTGGTAAATTAAATGACTGCGAACCTTGAGGATTAGCCACTACTTCAATGTTGGCGCATTCTGACTTTGTAAGTTCAACCACATACTTTTGGTGATCTATGAGATCAATCATCATTGCCCCTTTAGAGGCTTTTGGAGCTTTTATATCCCATTTTAGTTTATCTATCGGTAAATTCTTTTTTCTTTGTTCGTCAAAATGAGAATCGACCGCCCTAGAAGCAAACAAAATTCTTTTGTGGTCTATTGCCGCCTGTAACATCTCATTGGCGTTTCTAATCCAGTTTGATGTTGGTTTTCTTAAGATGCAATAATTTCTTTCTTTTCTGTTATATTGATTTTTAAAAGACAGAATATCTGAGTGCCAATTTTCTGGTTTCTCTAGATCAACCTCAATGACTCCTATTTTTATATTTTCTGTTTTAAACAAAGCACTCTCGTTACAAGAATTGATAAACTGAACTCCTCCGTTGTAGTCACCACATATACCAACAATATTAAAATGTTTTATTAAGTATAGGAAATACTCCATGTGCTGCTTAAGGGAAACTCCCGCTATAGCATAACCATGAACTAAGCAGACTTTTTGTGTGTCTCTGTCTATCTTAAAAACATGCATCGCAAAATGGTCGGCACTTGTATTGCCAGCCCAGTTTGGGTCAAAGGAAAGCAAATACTCATCACTAGGATTCCCGACTACCTCGACAGCAGGAAACTCTCCATCGGGTATTGTGCAAGCAGCCATCTTTGATAACCTAAAATACCCATCACTTTCATCTATAAATTGTGCGCCAAATTCCCTCTTAAACTGCATTTCACTCATAGTAGCCTTTGCTTGTTTAAGCAGATTCTGATCGTATAACCTTGACGGAGCACAGTCATAACTTAACTGCATGATTAATCTATAAGCATCATCTTTAAAATCGTCTTCCTCGTCCCCTTCTTTTATGAATTGTCCATTGATTAGATCTTCATATTTTTTATAGAGTTTATACATATACTCAAATTTAAATGATGGAGATGAAAGGATTATCAACTTGTTGTTGGGCCAGATGTATCTATCCTTTTCTGTCATCTCGCCTTTGTCGATGAGGCGGGATTCTAGGTTGTATAACTCCTCCCTCTCGATGGGATTCTCTACCACACCCAGAAATGGTATAATAACTTCGTTAAATATCTTTTCAGGTATAGTTAAAAACTCATCCAATACAATCCTGTTAAATCGAAATCCACGGAGCCTTTCACCATTAGCTAACGGAAGGGCTATCGCCCTAGCCTTACCTAAATTTAATGTCCATTGGTCAGTGCCTTTAGTTATTTTAAATCCACATTCTTTAATTAGGCTAGCTTCGGGTTTGCTAACAATATCCTCCATCTTTTGGAATATCTGTTTAGATTGTCTGAAGCTTCCCGCTATTACCCCTATATTGGCGTTAGGATTGAGTAGGCACTCAAGTAATACATAAATGGCAGTAGAGAACGTCTTTGACATACCCCGCGAGAAAACGAACATAGAGTAGTCAGAAACCATCATCCCCTTGATGGCCATTGCCTGAAAAGGAAATAACTTAACACCTAAAAATAACTCGGAAGTAAATGCTATATTGTTCCGCAAGAACTTATAGAGCAAATACTTCGCTTCTTCTTCTTTGAGACCGCCTTCTAGTCCTTTCAGGAACTCGTTGAGTTCCTGAGAGGAATGTTCAAGCCGATATCCTTGTTTTCCCTTTGTCCAAGACATTTACTCGTTCATCTATAAAATATTGTAAGTCTGTATTCCACAATCCGTCTCCATAGTGCAGAATCAGTGGAATTATTTTTTTAGCTCCTGCTCTATTGTGTGCAAAAATGATCTGTAGGTTTTTCGGGTAATCTATAAGCAGATTGCGAACATTGTGCCACAGGTAGCCCAAGTTAGATTTGAATTTAGATTTTTTATTGTGTTCTTCTAGTTTGCTAATAGTTGTCTCTGCTACTACAAACATATATGAATTAAACTGAACACACCTATCCATCTCTCTCCTGAATCTATCTATATCTTTCCCGAAGGTCTGCCTAAAATCATCCTGAGCTTTTCTATCTACAAATGTAGATGTATAGTAATCACCTCTAGCTGTATAATCCCCGAAATCTAATTTGTTAATTATAGAGTCTTTAAATTTCAACGGAGCTTTTTCTCTTGTGTCAGTAAATAAAGGAATACTACTTCTATCAACCTTCCAGAAATCTCTAGGTAGTCCCCCGCAAAAATGATTGTCTACTCTTAGCTCATCCAAGAAACTTTTATAAGACCCCCATAGTTTTTTATAATAATAAATGCCAGCCATCTCTGACAAATCATAAAAAAGGTTAGGGGGAGAGCTTTTTACCCCCTTTAAATCAAATTTTTGTTTCGCTTTCTCTTTGAGATAATTCTTGACCTCATCCTCTGGAGCCGAGTCCATCCATAACTTAAAATTATTATAACTGATAAAATTATCCCTAAAGTATTGATCGTAAGATTTGAAAGGGATTTTTTCACCCGAATACAAATCTTTTCTTTCGTAATGTTTGACGTAGTAATCACCAATAGTGAGAGCGTGAGCTTTCAGGTGCGCGTGAAAGCTCCTCTTGTTGTCAAACTTTTTGTTACACTCTAAGCATGTAAATTCACTCATAACATTTCTTTTTTAGAGATGCCCAAAATACGAGCTTTATAGTCGTCCATTGACTCAAGCCTGTCTGCCTCCTCTTCGATGAGCTTGTTCTGCATTTCTGCCATCATAATCATACGGTCACGCTCTTCTTTCTCTTGAAATGCCTCAACAAGTGCAGCGATACTTCCATTCTGCTCTCCTCTTGCCTTTAAACGCGCCTGACGGCTTCCATTAAGGTCTTTCGTTAAAGATTCGATTCTTTTCTCACATTGATTCAACTCTTCGCTGGTGGCCTTTATAAGCTCAGTAAGACGTAATGTTATATCTCGTTCATTATCAGTGTCATTGAGCATATTGTTCAGCCTGTCGATTCTTTGCTGGATATGTTTCTGTCTGACATAGTTTGTGCAAACAGTAATATACAAATTTAGCTCATCGTTTGTTAAATCAGGCTTATCCCAAACGGTTCTCACAAATTCACTCTCAAATAAATCCCTATCTGCTATTGTTGAGTATTGATTGATAAAATGCACAAATCTCGGACTCTTCAGGTAGAAGAGTAACTTCTCGCACATTTTCTTTTGTTTTGTTTGGATGGATATTTCGTCAAAATTCTGCCCAGCCCAATCATTCACTTTCTTGATGGCTCTAGACAATGATTTTGGTGGGGACCACTTATCACTGGTGATCATTTCATTGTCATCAACAATTTCTGGCCTATGCTGGCGCAAGAAATCCATAACTGTCCTATGCTGTTGACTTAATGGCTGTATCTCTCTATCCTTAAAGGTTAAACGAGTTACCTCAAGAGCGTTCATACCTCGCTCGACATTGTTACTCATTAAGAATTCTTTTTGTTCTGATGTTAAATCAACTTCATCAACTCTTGGAACTAAAGTAGTCGTAAATTCTAAATTATTATTAATTAAAAATGCTCTAACAGCCCTACCTTCTTTCGAACGACCATCTAGTGATGTATCGTTAAACACAGTTTGAGTAATATGTTTTAAATCTGGAGTTTTATTGAACTCTTCCTCGATTTGAGCCTTCTGCTCATCTGTTAACTCTAATTGGCTCATAAAATGTCGTTGTCTTTTATAATCTTAAGCGCAATCAAATAAAATTTCTTCTTTAAATTTGCTATTTGCTTGTATCTAGGGTTTTTTCTCCTAACTGAGTCTGCTTTGAACCCAAATTTCTCAGCAACATCATTTTCATCAATGTTTTGTATGTAAAGCATGTGATATATTTTCTTATGCTTTTCATTTAACTGTTTCATTACTAATCCATGTAATTTATCTGCTGAACCATCGTAATCGACAAAATCACGAATTGTTGCTGTTCCAGTGGCCACACCTTCTTCTAAAGCTAATGGTAACTTAATATTATAAGCTCTTTCTTTCTTTTTCTTCCATTTAGCAAAATCAGGACACGTTTCGTCCTGTTCTTGAGATTTTGTAAATTCACAAGAAGTAGCCCCCATATTATGAGGACAACGCAAACACGGCTTGGCAAAACTTGAATAATTATTACGAATCAGATTTTTTATCTGATTAGATATAATCATCGAAGCCCAAGGCTTGAATGGACGAGATTGATCCCAAAGATGCCACTTCTTATATATATGTAAGCGTATTATTTGACAGACATCATCATAATCCATCCACGCCAAGGCACTTAATTGCCATTTTGGTCTATATTTCTTAAGAAGTTCTTCTAAATCATCACGTTGACTATCAAAATCATTATTCATCAACATCTCTCATGCGAGATGAGGAACAGTCTTTAATGGTTTGATCTAAAAGTTCTTTTCCACTTGGATCTTGTGAAGCAGGTCTAGAAAATTTATCTCTTTCTGCGCTTGCTTCAGCAGAAGTAACAGAACCCCAAATTTGTTCAACTGTAGTCTTTTGATTAGAGGATTCTACAACAATATCCTTTTTTAATTTATTTAAATCAACATCCAACTCAGACTCTTCTTCTATCTCTTGTTTCTTTGAAGCGGTTGAAACGCCACCAATAGGCTCCCCACAACTGGAGCAAAACTTAGGTTTTGCAACCTCATACAAAATCTTATGTCCACATGATACACAAAAAAGTTTATTCATGGCTAATTTTATTAATTTAAATCACTTTTTTCAATTTTATCTACTAAATAGCTTATTATCTTGTCCCTCATGACATCATCTTTGGTAAAATGTAAGTGGTGTATGCCGTAACTCTTACTTTCCTCGTCATCAAAGACTTTACAAAACTTTTGAAAACCTGTGGCATTAATATCGCTCTGCATAGTATCTCCACATATATATAAAGTAGAATTGGCGCTAATTCGGGTTATGACTGTTGTAAGTTCTTTTACTGTCATATTCTGTGCCTCATCCACGATGACAACTTTATTTCTCCATGTAGCTCCACGGATAAAGTTAATCGGGGCCGCATCTATCGCATCCCGTTGTTGTAATTGGTGTTTTTCATGTGCATTTAAAAGCTCATCCAGCTTATCTTCTAAAGGACCAATATAAGGATTAAATTTATCATCCATACTTCCTTTCAGAAAACCCATCCCCTTATCCGCACTCTCAGCCAAACTTCTTAAATAGAGTATTTTAAGCAGATTGTCCTTATTGTGTTTATATAGTGCTGTATACACTGACAAAAATGTCTTTGCCGTCCCTGCTGGCCCACTAATAAATACTACCCGCGTTTCGGGGTTTCTCATTATCTTATGGAATTGACTTTGTTTCTCTGTAAGTTCTATATGCCCCAACAAAAAAGAGTTTTTATATTTAAATGACATTTATGTTCTTTTTTACACGAAGAACTGAATGGAGGCTTGATGTTTATAGAATTCACCACCCCCCCGCGCTACGGCTGTCAAGTAAAAAGTCAAGAATTCTGAAAAAACCCTCCCCCTAAAAAAAAGTGATAAAAAAACAAAAAAAAGCTTGCTTTTTCTGTGAAAGTGTGGTATAGTTGGGCATGCAAAACAAAACCAAATCAAACATCATCAAAAACAGGGACTGCGTTCTCTACGCGAAAGCTCACATCTTCCCAGTCGGTCATGAGAACTACGGCAAGCGCCTGTTTCTAGATCGCGGTTCGCTTGCATACCTAGAAGCTAAGGCGGCAATGGGTCGTCTTAAGTCATCTGCAATCGGGTTCGTGTCATCTAAATACTGGACCGATGCAATGGGCGAGGAACTGCCACAAAAAGAAATCAATAGCATAATGATCGACGGCAGAGAATCGTAAAAAAAAACAAAATAAAACTTGCATTTAGCTTCAATCTGTGGTATACTTACCGAGTAATAAATAAACAAATAAACAATAAATAAAAAATCTATGTTAGCAAATCTTATATCCGATGCCGTCCGTCTCGCTCCTCGTTTCGCAAATGAGGATGGCGAACTCTTGTTCGATCACCTTACAACTAAGTTTCCTGATGCCGCAACTGATGCGGTGGACTTGGTTGTTCGTCGTGTGTGTGCCAACGCTACAGCGGGATTCTCTCGCGACTGTTGGGCATCGCTTGCCACTTCACTGCTTAACGAGATCGAAGACTGGGGCGATCTGTCCAAGCCTTCGCCCTTCGGCATTGACTTCGGTGTCGATGCACTCGACAAGCTCACGATAATGAAGTGAGAAAAAAAACAAAATAAAACTTGCAATCATCTCAATCTGTGGTATAGTTACATCATGAAAACGAAAGAAACCAAAAAGTCCGACTTCGACAAGTTCACCACCGAACGCAGTGCCGCGCAGGTCATGCGGGACGATCTCTGCTTCCTTGTTGGTTGGATCAAGTCCGACTGTCCGAAAGCGGCTCATGTGATTGAAACTATCCTCAAGGCACACGAACAAAACAGAGAGCAAGACTGGCTCTAAAATAAAACAAAATAATCCTTGCATTTAACTCAATAACTGGTATACTACTGACATGATAAAGCAATTCAAAAACAAATCTGGCGAGATCGTTGACTGTGTGGAGATCGCTACCTGTTGGCCAACTGACTCAGCTTGGGAGAGCAACAGAAAGCAACGCCAAGAACACGCAGACAAAAACAACAATGGCGAGCTTGGGCAAGCTGGCAGATTCTACCACAACAACAGAGGCGTTGAGTGCTGGGTAGACACCGAGGCACGGGTCTGGTGGACTGAGGACTGCCGATAATAATCATCTAACAAAACAACAAAAAAAACTAACCATAAAATAATCATGTATAAGCAAATCTTCGTTAATCACTTCGTTACTGTTGTAGTCGTTACGACTCTTGGAATCCTTGGCATCTTCGGCCTGATGGCTTACTTCGTAGGCTTAGACTTAGCACTTGATAATATGGGCGGCTACTATGTCACCAACCCTGACGGGGAGGTATGGTATCACGCTTATAACTTCTTGCACTTTGCCGCTGTCACTTTCTTTCCTGCTATGTTCTTCGCTCCTTTGCTCACGCTCGTTGACTGGTTCAACGATGCACCAACAAGGCGCAAGAGTAAGCGCACACCTAACACTATCACAGGCAAGCAACTCGTAGACATCAAACTCTAACACACACAAAAAAAATCATGGACAAGAGAGCCGCCACCAAACACCGCAAGCAACTGAAGCGCAACCGCAAAAATAAAATCATTCGGATACAGAAGGTTGCCGAGAAGCGCAGAAAAAAACGGCAAGAAAATTCTTGACAAGTCAGTCAGTCAGGTGCCAGTAAAAAGCCCCGTAACTCCTTGATACTTAGGGAGTTACGAGGGCGCGGCCCCCGCGCAGTCGTAAGTCGTTGATACTCAGTGACTTACGCAAGTTGTTACTAAAAGTCATGTCAAGCGAAAAGTTGAGAAAAAAAAGTGAAAAAAAAGCAAAATAAAACTTGCGTTTCTCTGAGGGTGTGGTATACTACCAGTATGAAAGATAAGCCAACACCATTCTTCGTTCTCTTCGGTAAAAAGAAAACTCACAGGGGCATCTCCGAGGAGGTGTGCTTCGGCGGTAACTGGAGGCGCGAAAAGTGCGAGCGTCTCATCCGCAACCCTTACGCTAAAATCGCGGAGGGGACTGGTCGCATTGTCGAGTTCCCTAGCCGTGAGGCAGCATGGGAGGCGCACGGCGACCAACTTGACATCGCGCACGGTCGCGTCAGCTTCGGCATAGGCCGATAAAAAACTGAAAAAAAATCATCTTTTCACTTGCAACAATTCAAATCATAGAGTATAGTTACATCATGACAGACCAAGAAAAACAAATCGAACACCTCAAAGATCAAATCTTCAAGCTCCGCATCACGGTGCAGGGCATCTCTGGAATCGCATCTGCAAATGCAGACTGGGCAAAAGACAGCTTCGAAAGAGCAGGTTTTAAGAAGATCGAGGAGAAGCTCGATCAAGCAGTGGAAGAAATCAAGATGCGCCCGTAATGTTTCACACTCTAAGTTTAATCATCGGCTTCATTCTCGCAATACTAACACAAATCCAAAACTACCTTTAATCATGACCGTCAAAAAACCAGCATTCATCTACTCCGTGATCGTTGAAACCCTCAAGTGCGCTCGCACTGGTGAGATTCCGCAAGTGGAGACTCAGGTGGACACCTACACCGCCACCGTCATCATTGATATGTGCAACTCCGCGACCGCTGACGCTAGCGATATCCGCGACTTCCGTGGAGTCTGCGAGAACATACTCGCCACCGTCTTGCGCTTGCGTAGGGACACCCGCACAGACATTCACCCGCTCTGCCGTCACAGGCTCGTTAAGGAGGATCTGATGGTTGCCAGCGACGACCTGACCGTGGAGTAAAAAAAAGAAAAAAAAGGGTTGACAGCGTAACTCGTTGATGCTCAGGCAGTTACGAGGGCGCGGCCCCCGCGCTGCCGTAACTCGTTGGCGCTTAGTGAGTTACAAAGAATCGAATAAAAACACAAAAAAACGCTTGCGGTTCTGCGAGCCTGTGCTATAGTATACCCATGACTGACAGAGAAGCCTACAACCACGGATACTACGGAACCCTTAGCATGGAGGAGTTGATGGAGGCGTTGCCTCCCGCTCGCGCCTGTCACGACTACGACGAGCCTACGCAGGTGGGTGCGTGGCGGTCGGGCGGTCAGGATCGCCGCGCCGATGACGCTGATGACCTCAGTGATGCGATCAACGAGGACGCTGTGCGAGCGTTCTTGATGGAGGATGTCGAGTTCGCGTAAGTCGTTGAGGCTTAGGGAGTTACGAGGGCGCGGCCCCCCAATCGTCGTAAGTCGTTGAGGCTTAGAGAGTTACGAGGGCGCGGCCCCCCAATCGTCGTAACTCGTTGATAATCAGTAAGTTATATATGGAGAGTTTTGTATTTGTTATTTGTCTATTTAACCTGTAACCTGAGACCTAGAACGCAAAAAAAAAGAATAAAAAATGCTTGCAAGTTTCTAAATCTGTGGTATACTACCCTTATGATAAATCGAATTGACCAAATCCTCTCTAATCTTGAATGTGCCGCTGTTGATGGTGGCTTCTCACTCTCTGTCAAAGACGGAGAGATTGTTGCTAAGGATCTTCTCTCCGAGGAGGCTCTTGAATTTAATATCCGCTTTGTCGGTAATGACATCTCTGATGTCGCTGTTAAACCTCTAACAAAGAAGTAAACATGAGAACAAACGATAAGCAAAGACAAGAAGTTACTTTGGAGCGCAGGATCTGTGATCGCTGTAGAGATGTTGATGGATTGACCTTCGGTTACATCGGTAACTTTGAAAGCTGGGGAGATGACCGAAAGCTTTTCATCTGGATCAATGAAGATGAGATGAGAGAGAAGAATGGCAATCAAGCTTCTCTCTGGGAGTGTGTTGCTCGCGATCTCAATGTGAAAGATGCCTGTCTTGCTTTTGCGGCAATCAAAGGTTTTCAGATGGGCAAGCTCTATAGTTCTATCAAAATCAACAAGAAGCTCTAATCAATGAAATACACTGAAGAAAACATAAGGGCATTAGCACAGAAGATTGTAAATGATATGGATTTAGATGACCTAAAGGAAATCGCCTACGATGATCTTTGTGGCTCTATGCACAGTGACGAAGAATCTTTTAATACTCTCGTTAAAATTCATAATGATTGAAATAATAATAGCACCAATCTTTTCTTTTCTTTTTCCTATAATCCTTGCTATAATAATCTTATGCATGAACCGATAACACAACTCCAACAAGCACTAGCTGATCTAGAAAGTGACATCAGATACCTACAGCCAGATAAACTCAGGTGGACTCATATCCGCAAAGAACTAATTGACAAATTAGACTGGTGCAAAGAACTGGCTCGCAGAACAAGAGACTCTAAGTGATTGATACTTAACGACTTACGAGGGAGCGCCCGCCGCGCCGCCGTAACTCGTTGATGCTCAACGACTTACGAACAATCGTAAAAAAACATAAAAAAGACCTTGCGTTTTCTCAAGCCTGTGGTATAGTTCCACTATGACAATCGACGAGCTAGCAAAGCAAGACCCACGCGAGATGTTCGACCACGACCCTCGCGAAATTCAAGAACTCCTCGCGGAAGTCCACGCAGAACTGGGCGACCGCGACCCACGTTTCTCCACCGACGAAGATCAACTCCCTACTGACTAAAAATTATGGAATGGAAACCTACACCTACCGTCAAGGCTCCTGAATTGGATGACCTTATCGCCGCCCACATGGGCGTGGATCGCCGTCAGGCGATCACCTCCAAGACCTGCGCCACCTGTGGGCAGGATGTCACCCTCGACTCGTTCAAGGACGAGTTGAGCCTGAAGGAGTTCCACATCTCTGGCATGTGCCAGACTTGTCAGGACTCGGTTTTCGGGTAAGGCTCGTAACCCTCTAAGTCTCAACGACTTACGAGGGCGCGGGGGCCGCGCCGCCGCAACTCGTTGATACTCAACGAGTTATGACGGAAGTGAAAAAAAATGAATTTTAATGCAGAAAGTGCTTGCTTATTTGTCAGGATGCTGTATAATGTGGCTCGTAACAAGATAACCAACCTACACACCAACCATGCTCAACTTCCTTAGAAAGAAAAAAAAGACAATAAATTCACTTGCAATCCCTGTGAATTCGATTATAGTTAAGCCTATGCAAATACAACGCCCAACACAAGACAGAGAGCTTCGGCTCTTCCCTCAAAATCCCGTCCACCTCGCATCTACCCTTACAGGTAAAACTGTTCGGTATGAGAACTTCCACAACAAGTCCTCCGTTGCTGATCCCAAGGTTCGCACCTTCAAGATCAAGTCAATCGAGGATGTGTGCAAGTCCGAGGCAAGCGGTAGCAGGTATGTAACCGCAAAAGTCCAAGACGTTGATGACGGAGGGACTGAGAAATACAGAAATCTTATCCTTGACGGGATTGAGGTGATCGTGTAGGTTACCCCACGGGGAGCGGGGGAGGAAAGCCTCTCAACTTAAGATTGGCACCACCCCCGTTCCCCACTTCTAAACAAACAATTAAAAACATTCTGCCCAGTGCAAAGCCTTAACGGGAAGTGATAGAGCGACTCTCATTATAGGGTCTTAAATTCTCGAAAACTTCACAGGAGTAGTAAGATACTTTAGGGTTTACAGGGAGTGGCTTCCCTGCCAGAATGACCAACTTTTTCCTTTACAAACAACAAACCATACATTAAATTAGCATCATGTCTAAATCATCAGAATCACTTCGCATTGAAGTAAAAACACAGGAACAAGCCGCATTGCTTAACTATGCGCTTGGAATCACCCATCAACACCTTTCAAGCCGTCTTGAGGAGGTCGAAGATGATAAACTCGACACCTTCATGGATAACATTAAGTGGACACGCAAACACGCAAAGTCTCTTAATGACAAGTTTTCTCTTAGTGAGTTACAGAATTCCTAGCTTTCTAGAAAAGGTCCGATTGGCGGGGGCGAAACCGCAAAGCGATACTGGATAACCAGAAGCCCCTAGCTCCTCCAACAAACAAAATTGTTGGTTAAAAAGCTAATCATCTAACATAACCAACCCCGTGAATTGTCTGTGACTAGCGGGGGGCTAAACACACAGACGCTCCCAGTGGTGGGCAATACCGCTAGGTGGTAACAGTGACCAGACCCTTAATTGACTGGCACTCGTCAACAAGCCGACCCTCTCCCGACACGCTTTTCTAGACAGCCTCTGACGGGAGGGGGATATAACTTTCTTTGCTAGATGCGTAGTAGCCCCGCTCCCCTTTTTGTTTGCTTATTGTTTTAAGGGGGGCGGGGTTTCGCTTTGGGGAGTGTAGCTCAATGGTCAGAGCACACGACTCATAATCGTTAGGTTGCGGGTTCGAATCCCGCCGCTCCCACCATAACTCATTGATACTGAAGGACTTACGAGGGCGCGGCCCCCGCGCCGCCGTAACTCGTTGATACTCAACGAGTTACGAAGGAAAATCATGCACACTTTCCTAGCCTTGTCAAGCAGAAAAAAAATAAAAGAAAAAGCAAAAAAAGGGTTGCACGAAATCAAATCTGTGGTATAGTTCTTGCATGTTGATACTCGCAAAAAACAAAGTCGAGTCCGAGCAGTTGGCCGAGGTGCCAACTCCATCCGCTACGGACACACACACTCCAATTCCTCACGCGCTTCTCGCTGATCGCACTCGCAACGTGATTGCGACTGCGGGTCTTGAGATCACTCAAGAGGAACACGCGCTTGCGCGTAACGGCCTCCGCTACTTCGGAGGGTTCGCCCTGAAGGGAAAAGGCATCGAAGGCGATGATCGCCAGTTGGTGCTTGGTCTTCGCAACGCACACGACAAGTCCTTTGCGGCTTCCGTTTGCATCGGCAACCAGATGATGGTTTGCGAAAACCTTTGCTTCTCTTCTGATGTGAAGCTTGCTCGCCGTCACACGGTGAACATCCTCCGCGACCTTAACACGGTTCTTTCTTCCGCTGTTAGTCGCGTTGTGTCTCACTGGCACGACATGGGCAAGCGCATCGCCTCCTACAAGGAGACGGAGCTTTCCAAAGAACGCGCTTCCGATCTGGTCGTTGACCTTGCGGAGATGGGCGCGTTTCCCGCTCGCTCCGTTTACAAGGCGGTGCAGGAGTTCCGCAACCCTCGCCATGAGGAGTTCAAGGGCGGTTCGCTCTGGACACTCTACAACGGGGTGACTGAACACTTGAAGGGTGGCGACCTTTCCAAGTTGCCACAACGCACGATGACCACTCAGTCGATCTTCGACAAGATCGCGGGACACGCTCCCGAGATCGTCGAAGTTGAGGCCGAGGCCGTCGAGCTTCCCGCTTAACCCATAACTGGCCCCGCCAGTTACCTACCACGGACCCGCATCCCGCAAGGGGTGCGGGTTTTTTTTCTTGACATGGGTTTTAGTAAGAAGTCTCGTAAGTCGTTGACACTCAACGAGTTACGGCGGCGCGGCCCCCGCATCGTCGTAACTCTTTGATACTTAGGCACTTACGAGGAATCGTCATTTTTTAATCATTTAAATGTTGACTGGCTCTATATTTGTGGTATAATACGCGCATGGAAAGAATAACTACTAAATCTTTTACAGTTGACTACTGGGACTCTAAGGGTAATCACCTTTTGACTTCTGCCTATTGCAATAATACTAAGTCCAGCATTGACACTGAGGAGTATGCTGATAAAAATCGCCCAATGCGTAATTGCATTTGGCAAGTTGCAGAAATGAAACAGGAGGACTAATCATGGCTAACTCATATAATATATCCAAAACTGATATAGCTAGAATCCCTGCCCCGTTTGACTTTACGTTTGAGTGGGACAATGGAACAGAAAGAACATTTATCGTTGTTTCATTGCATGGTGCGAAGGCACTAGCCGAAACATTTGAAAACTTCGGTTACGAACGCGAAGAGGGAAGCATTAAGTTTATGCAAGGCAAAGCATGGACTCCCTTGAATAAAAAGTAATTTTTAATTGACAACACCCGCTTTTGTGGTATACTACGCATATGTCAAAGCTCCTTAACTCTGGAAACTATAAAACCCGCAAGGGCGAAAAATACGGTTGGAAGACCTATGGCTTGCACCTTGCACCATTTAACTTATCAGGAAAAAATGTTTGTTCTTCTGCTACTGTTGGCTGTTCTACTGCTTGTCTCAATACTGCTGGTCGTGGAATCATGCATTCCGTTCAAGATGCCCGAATTAAAAAAACAAGAAGGTTTTTCGAAGATCGGGATGGATTCTTATCGCAGTTATACAAAGAAATCCAAAGCTCGGTTAAAAGCGCAACGCGAAAAGAATTAAAGAGTTGCTTCCGTTTGAATCTTACAAGCGATCTTCCGTGGGAGAGCTTGGTTGTAAAATACTTTCCAAGGCTACAGTTTTACGACTATACCAAACACCTAAAAAGATTCGTTAGGTTTCTAGAGGGTAAGTTCCCGTCCAACTATCACCTCACATACTCCCGCAGTGAAGAGACACCTGACGCACTGGTAAAGAGTTTGTGTGCAAGTGGTGGCAATGTCGCCGTAGTTTTCCGCAATCACCTGCCCGACAAATGGCTTGGGCTTGAAGTGATCGACGGGGACGATTCAGACTTGCGCTTTGAGGATGGCAAGGGTAAGATTGTTGGGTTGCTTGAAAAGGGACTCGCCAAAAAAGACAAAACAGGATTTGTAGTTGAACCAGAATAAACCAATGAAAGAAGAACTCCAAGAAATACTAGACGACCACAGGTCACAGATAATTGATATGCTCAAGGAAGATGCAGAAGAGGCTCTCGTTGAAGATGTCGAAGCGAACCTCGACCGCATGGTAACCGAAATAAACGAATTGTTAGGATCTAGCTATGACTAAAAACAAACCAACAGGCATAGTCGAGCAAATGCGCGAGGCTAAAACTAAAAAAGAAAAGAGTGCGTTAATGAAAAAAGCGCGAGGCTACAAATACATCAGCCCCAAGACTCTACGAAAGCTCGAAAGGCTTTCGTAACCCACTCAGGGTCAAGGAGTTACGAGGGCGCGGCCCTCGCGCAGTCGTAACTCGTTGAGGTTCAACGAGTTATGTGTCAAGTAAATAAAAAATGCATTTTTAATAATAAAAAAGGTTGCAAGGGTTCTAAGTGTGTGTTATACTTCTTGCGTTATGGGACTAGATCAATACGCAAAAAAAGTAAAGAGAGAATACAATCATGAAACTCTCACCGAGACAATCGTCAAAACTGAAATAGGTTATTGGCGCAAACACAATGCTTTAGAGGGCTACATGGCAGATCTCTATCGCACTAAGACAGGAGATCAAGGGGAGTTTAATTGCAAGACTCTTACTCTTGATAAAGATGACTTAGACACCTTGGAAGCAGTAATCGAAAGAGGCAACTTGCCTGAGACAGTAGGTTTCTTTTTTGGTGATTGCACCAAGGACAACAAGGAATACAAAGAAATAGACCTTGAGTTTATAGCCAAGGCTAGGAAATGTCTTGCTAATGGCTTTGATGTAGAATATACTTCTTGGTGGTAATGAATATAATTAGACACATAAGCCCCGATAATAGATTTTTATATAATATAAAATATCATGATGACCGCACTCTTGATACTATCGGCATACATCTTCTTTTACCCGAAGGTGTATGGAGTCCTACGATTCCTCTCTGTCATTTCCCGTCAGAACAGATCGAAGAGATTCGAGATATGTGTTGCGAACTCATTGAAAGAGTTATACCCTGAACGCAGGGTATAAAAAAATGCAAGAATCCTTAATAGTTTTTATAGTTTTAGTAACCGCAGTAGTAATAACTTTTTGTTCATGAGAGAAGGAGCATATAATAAACAACAAGTCCACAGTGACCGACAAACGCAATACATAACCCACCTTTCTAAAAGCGTTGGTGAGGCTTGCGACAGGTGGCTAGCGGAAAAGGGCCTGAAAGGTAAAAGCTGGAAACAGCAAAACGACGAAATGTTTAAGAAGAAAGTTTTATAGTGAGGAGTATGATTCTGGTTAGGAATAGAGTGCAAAGAGAGCTTGCAACACGGCGTAAGGGGTTTTAACGATTGCTCCGTTGGTCGCCGTCATTGAACACCTAACCAGAATCCAATAAAAATATGAAAAAAAGAATACACATCAACCAACATAAGATCCGCAGTAATGCCAAGACAGGGGAGAGAGAACCTGTCATCACAGTTAAAACTTATAAAACAAACGATTACTGTCATACGGTTGTAATCAATTCTCCGTGTAAAGTAATATACTCACCAGATAATCCACTGCCATGTGGTGCCAAGGTCTGGATCGAAACTGAAGGGGAAATCCTTTGCGATGAAAAAGAAGAAAATAAAACTGCCAGCTAACTCGCTAGAGGGAAGGAATATGGTGCGTCACCCGATGCCACCACCTACCACTAGTCACACGGATAAAAAGAAGCAGTTAGATAAGAAGAGTTGCCGTAACTCGTTGAATACCAATGAGTTGTGAGGGCGCGGGGGCTTTTTCGTCGTAACTCGTTGAGTATCAGTGACTTACAGATGATGATTCAAGGATAAAAAAAACCGCACAAACGTGCGGTTTCATTATTTGTTTATTAAGGCTTTAACCTACAACCTAAGCTTGGATTTTATATGGACTGCTATCAGTGTTATTAATTTGATTTGCTACAACCTTGAGCTTACCTTCTGTTTCTCTCTTTTTACCTTGTAGCCAGACTCCATTCCAATTTGTTCTTCTAGGTTTGCGGTGATAATATCTATATACTTCACCAGTATCTTTATTAACCAGTTTATATTTGCCTTCTATTGTATTAACCGAACCTCCTCTTTCTTTAGGTTTGTAGCATCTCTCTGGTCTGGCCCCGACCTTCCGACACATACGTTTCCATACGTGGTCATGACCATGCCCCCGCCCCGTAAGGGCGTGGGCAATCTCATGGAGAACAACGTCTTTACTTTCTTCGATTGTATTAATCAAAGCAAGCTTCTTTGTAACACCAATTTCTCTTTTATGGTATCTGCACTGACCATATCTACGGACTGCTCTATTGTCCCAAACAAACGTCCAGTTTTCTTCTATTAGCCCCCATTTCTCCATTTGCTCCATAGCAAACTGATGTATTTCTATTAGCTTATTCATTGGAATGTTGTTACTATTATTGTTACTATTATTACAAAAACTAACCACCATTGATATAAAGTCATTTACTGTTCGATTAAATGCTCAACGTGGTTCATAAAATATCTCTCCATATCTGCTATTGCTTGCAGGTGCTTCTGCCTCTCATTGTATGCCCTAGAGAATGCGTTGTCATCATTAAAAGCGTCCATAGCGGGATCATTGTCCTGCACATAATAATCTCTGCCGTGAAATACACAATCATTAATTGCCTCTTTCACCTCATTGATTGCTCCAAGGATTCTGGTGTTGCCCTCTAATAGCATCTTTTTACCTGTGCCGTTAAGATGGACTGTGGGTAGTGGATAGTTTACTGTCTCAGTCATGCGTAAACTATATACCCCACCTACGGTGGGGTCAAGAATAAAAATGAATTAAAATAGGATTGCATCACACAAAAAATAAAATGCGATTAAAATAAACAACAAATATATAGTTGCCTCTATCCTGCTCATACTTATTAAGGTTTTTTGCCGTAAACTGGGCTTTTTTTTATGTCGATTAAATGTGCATTTATCGACACGTTTTATTTATATGTATACTATATACACATATACTTATTAAGCAAAATATCCGACAACCTACATTATTAAGCCAAATCAAAATAAACTGGCGATTATAGAATAAAAACTAATTTAAAATAATCTGTTTAAATCACCCAAAAACCCCTTTTATTTGGTTGAATTGGGTTAAATTGGGGAGGTCTGGTGCAACCGAAAGAACTTATTTATTTATTTAGGGGGTAGGCTACTATCCTAAATCCTTTTCTTATTTATGCTATTAATGCTGAAACCCTTTATTTTACAGTGTTTTCTTTTATATTTGCCTATATGTATTTCTTATATACTACTACTATATATTGTTCTTTTAAATATGACTTTTAATTAATTATAATTGAGGAAGTAATTTAAATTAATTTTATTGTAAATTATATTAACTGAACCTTTTCAAACTGCTTTTCTTCTACTATCCCAAGCTTATTTTTTATTAGCTTAATTAGTATTGATATAGGTCTACCTCCTGTCTTTTCCTCTTCATATAACCATATGTTATTTGCACAGGTTCTACGACTTGGATTCTCTGGAGTAGGGCAAAGATCATTTGCCTTAAGCACTTTTGTTTTTAGTCTATCAAAATCATGTATATCATTCCAACCAAGAAGCTTTGCTGTAGCTGTTTCTATATTGCCCCGATATACCACATCATACCACACAACAATAGCATTGTTTCTTTTATATTTTTCCTTATGTGCAGGTGCTAAAGAATGCCAAGCATTTGCTTTTATCTCAAATATCTGATCTCTTATCTGTATATCACTCCCCTTATTAGTAAAGTGCCTTGCCTCAAATTTAATCTCATCTTTTGGTATGCCTTCTTTAATCAAAAGATTGTAAAAACTATATTCCGCAATAGCTCCTCTAATCGCAGAAGGTATTTTGTTATGTTTGTAGGCATTTCTACCAGTCTGCTGTCGCTTTTTATTCATTTCAACAGCTTTCTTAGATCCTACTTGTATTTCTTCTATTTGTTTATCTGTAAGAGTATTCATAATTAAATTTCGGAGTGGGTTTTACCCCACTCCTAGATATTGGTAGAAAAAACTACTTTTTAATAACTTTTTCTTTCAACTCTTTCCAATAAGGATCGCCATCTTTTAGTTTTTCAACTATCTCCTTGGTATCTTTTATTTTCTGGATGTTTTCCCTCTCATATTCTGCATCCATCTCTGCAACACCAAGATTAACCCCCTGATTGTCATACTCCTTGCGGAGTAACTGCTCTAGTCTAACCATCCAATTATAAATGGCTAATTCTCTTTCACAAGAATAGTCACCAGAGGGGCTATTTTGAACACACTTGTGTGCGTGTCTGACTAAATGTGGCATCGAATCAACGATAAAACCAAGTTTATCTGTAGTATCAATCTTTATCTCTAAGGATTGATCTCCTAATTGAAGGTTATGTTCTTCTTCTAATGATATATTATTATTCATTTTATTTTAATGTCACGATAAATAAGATTCTACCAGTATGTGACTTTTACTGATAGTCTTTTGCCTTTTGGCTATTCATATGGTGATATTCCATATAAAATTGTTATGCTCCCCACATTGCTCTTATTCTAAACATCTCTGCTCTACTCCAATCTTTTACTGCCCCAAATTGATCTCTGTAGTTTAAGTTTATTGTAATATACTCATTAAAATTACTTTGTATTGGTATAAAAGGTCTAAACCAAAGGAACTCAGGATCGACAATTCTATTTTCATCTACTTGCTTTACTTCTACTATATACCAAATAGGCTTATCAAAGGATGAATCAGATATCCAACCAACTTCTACTCTGCCATTAAGTATATCATGATTTATCTGTAGTTCTGGGACAGGAGGGGGTTCGCCCCAATGATCATCCGCTCTACAAAATAAAGAAATAAATAAGTAGATTGGAATTAAAATTAGTTTTTTATTCATTTTAATTACTTTTTAATTTAATTTTGGTAGCGGGAGTGGGACTCGAACCCACACTTGAGCGATTTTAAGTCGCTTGCCTCTGCCATTGGGCTATCCCGCCAGTCTGCTACCATCGGGCGGCAGAAAAAAACATTAAAATTAATACTATTAGAATAGCCCAGATACCTAATACTATTAACCAAGTCATTTAATTAACCTCTTTGCTAAGTGAGTAGATGATATATTATATTCCTCCGAATCAGCAAGGTTCTTTGCCACAGAATAGAATGTGTATGTGTCTTGGGGGTCAGCAGGGCGACCGTAGCTATTCTCCTCTTCCAGAATCTCAAGCATCTTAGATAACTGATACTTGGTTAATGTTACATTAACAGCAATTTCTTTTTTCTTCGGTTCCCCGTAGGTTACTGTTATCTTATCTACTACTGGAGTTTCTTTTGTTACGGCAAAGGCTAATCCAATTACCAGAACTCCGATTATCATTATTAATACTTTTTCTTTCATTAGTCTACAAGCAGTTCAAATATTTGAGCGTCAGTGAATTTCTCTGGGTGTTCAGAAGCTTCAATTAAATTTTGTTCTTTTGAAGCTAACTCTCTCCTCATTTCATTTATAGTAGAGGAATCGGCAACTAATTCTTTTGTTGTTACATCATATACGAACAGGTCATCATGGAATCTAGAATACTCTAAAATATAATCTATTGCTTGTTCAATGCTCTCTGCTCTCTCTAGCATCTCATCGTCATAGCTATTCTGTATTCTGATCTCATACTTGAATGTCACCATAGCTAAATCTGCATCTGGTGTTTCCACAGGTATTGGAACTGGTTTCTCTGAGGGTAGAATCCTATGATCTATTAAGATTGTTTCTACTGGTTCTGTTATAATACTCTCTGAGTTTTTGTCAATAAAGTGAACAGCAACCATCATCAAACAGTAAATTATTAAACCGAAGGCTACGCCTACTCCCAAGGCTTGAATGAAATCTTTTTTATTCATTTTAATTACTTTTTAATTGGTCAATTTCCTCTTGTCGAGAATCTGGTTGATTGAAATGTAATGTGTTGCACTTAACACAATACTTCTTTTTTGCTTTTTCGTGAATGTAATCTTCCTCACACTCGCAGTCCCAATAGTTTTCGTTAGTCTCTATCATGCTTCTACCTCATTGTAAATGTTGACCTGATCACCTGTTTCCTCATATTGTTTTACGAACTGCAAGAACCTCTCTCCTGCTTTGTTGTAATCGTCAAAAATCTCTCCTTCTATATACTCACCACCATTGACAACATCTCCATCGGAATCAACAATATCTTTTCTTACGTCTACATAGAACTCTCCCTCCTCATCTCCATGCCTCAAGTAGACTTCGTATTCTACATGAGTTTCTTTGTGTTGTTTACCTATAGCCTTTCGGTGCAAGGTTTCTCTTTGTTCTGGTGTTGCTTCTGGTAATCCCGTCTTGCTATCAGACCAGTCTTTCCATGCTTTTACTTCTTGTTTTGTGTATCCTTTACTCATCTTCTTTTACCTCCTCCTGTATGTAATCTCTAATCTCAATAAACAGATCATCCGATATGTCCATCTGATCTTGCAGGTCATCGTGAATGCTTGCACAAGCAATCCTTGCCATCTCCATAATTTCAGTTTTATACTTCATGTCGGTAATTTAAATTAATTTAAATTCGAAGTCAAGGGTTTTTTGCAGATTTATATGCCTTGAACCTTAGATTCTTTATAGTATTTTTCTAGGGTGGCAATCCTGTCATCAGCAGAAGTCAAAGCTTCTAAAGCTTCGTTTGCGTTATCGTAAAAGTCACTGGTCGAGTGATCTCCGATACCTGCGGGGTGATTAGACATTAACTCTAGCGTAAGAAAAGCTTTCTGTCTTTCTGCCAAGGCTTGAGTATGAAGCATATCATACATTAATTTAGTTATTTTCATTTTTTTTCTGATGGTTTAACTTCTTTAAAATCAAATCTCTCTTTTTATAGGAAAACCAGCCTTCCCCAGATCAACAGAACCCTCACCCATATCTGTTTTTACTAGTGCATCAACTGTATCTTTTATAGGTTGATATTCTTTACTGTTATGGTGAACTGAGTTTACGGCCCATACTGGTTCGCCATTTGTCACAACAGGTCTATAAATGTCAACACTCAAAGTCTTAAGAGCATTATCAATTCCGTTTTCAGAATCATACTTAATGTGGGTTATATAAGCCCCGTTTTTATCTCCTACATCAATCGAAGTTATAAGTTCATAATCGTATTTAGTTTTCATTTTACTTTATCACATTTAAACCATGCAGGAGTTTTTCTAGTTTTCCAAGTAGCGAACCCTGCCTTCTCGCCATTGTAGTAAGCACGATATGCTGTAACAGCACAATCGTTTTTGTATTCTTCTGGCATAGCCTGAGCAAATGGTGTCAGACCAGTGCGTGGAAGAGATAGCTTGTGATAGTTCTTGCCACACCATTCGATAGCGTAGATGGACTTGTGGACTTTGCCGTAGCGTCTGGTATACTCCTGACACATAGCGTAGGCATGATTGAGCAACCACTCATAGTTTTGCTCTGTCTCTCTAGCCCAGATGGTGCATGGGTGATTGTAAAAAGCTCTTTTGTATGGTGCGGTTCCGTTGTCATAGACTGCACAAAGCATTTGTGCTGATTCTAATATCATCTTGACAACGTGCTTATCACACAATTGTTGAGCGGAGATTTTGGGGTCTTGATCTACTGCAAATATATTCATGATTCTTTTACTGCATAAGTTACTGCATCAGGAAATAACTTTATATCTTCTTTGGCTATCTCTACTAACTTACCTGTCTCAGTATACAACTCAGGGTCACCGAAGTCAAGGGTTTGAGTCGAGCCACATAACTCTCCCTGCTTGTCAAAAAATTCAATCTCGTAACTCATAACTAGCTCCACTGAGGATCATCATCAGGTATATCATCTATTGGTGAGAGAATCTTCCATGCAGAATCTTCATCATCACGGTGGACTAACAGGATAGGAGCGTGAGAACTATAGCCCTCTCTCTTGGTTCTAATACCCTCACTCTTGAACTTGTCCTCAAGCCACTGTAGCTTGGGATCATTGGTTCTCTTACATAGTTGAATGTAATCTTCGTTCATATCGGTAATTTAAATTAATTTTAATTCCAAGTCAAGAGGAAATATCCTCAATATCTATCATTTCTTTGTCATACATCATGATAAATCCTGCACCGTTACACTGGACTCCCATGACATTGTAGTCAACATATTCAACAGCTTCTTCTTGTGTCATACCCTCCTTCTCGTAGATGGAGACGATCTTTTTATAATCGTAGATTAGCTTGCCACAATCTGATGCTCCTGCAATCGCATCATCTAAACCGTGTAGATATAAAGCACCAGAAATTAACATGATTAAATAACCAAGAGAAAATCTTTTTTTATCTGCTCTATCAGTTTAGCTCTCTCCTCGACTCCAGTAATGTTACCATTCATATCTTTCAACTGATCTAACTGACCAATTATAAGTTGCCTTTTAGCCACATTTTTGATTTGGGGCATATACTTAGCAACATTAATAACTTTGTTGTTTTTCTTTGGTCTTCCTCCTTTGAGCTTCATGCTATTTAGGGTATACTTGTTTCATATCACCGTCCTCGTAGACCTCAAAGACTTTGCCATGAGACTGCTCGGCATTCATGAGTGCCATCTCCATCGCAGTCGTGCGATGGCAGAGAGGAGGATCAGCAAGCTTGGTGGAGTATCCACCCATCCAACGATCCTTCTTGTCGAATACAACGTAACTAGTTACTTTCTTTTTCATTTTGAACAAGTTTAAAATTTAATTCATGTGCCTCTAGTGAATGCAACTCAAGGTTTTCTGGTGTTCTTTTAGATGGGGTTAGATTCTTCCAAATGTCTTGTTTGAAAACTTCTCCATTTTCATTGCTTACGAGAATAACGAGATCGCCTGTTTCTTCTTCTACTTCTGCTTTGAGTCTCCACCCATTCAACAGAACAAAATTAATCCATCTATCTTCTATCATCTAATCGCTGAGTTTTACTTCTACTGTATCGGTTCCTGCTGTTGGTTTAACCGAAGATTTCATTTGATTAGCTTCCTGCTCAATAATCAGGATGTTCATTTTCTCTAGCCACACCCTGCTGACAGGGATGTGCTGTTTTGAGCCAAAGTATTCATTCAATGTCTCCATGTCAATGTTGACGAACGACTTTGCTCCTTTTGGTCTGCCTCTTGTAGCCATATCTTTTTTTTTGTTTTGGTTAGTATGATGTTACTATATCAGATATACTGATTTGGTCAAGAATTTTTTTGATTAAAAATTCAATTTTTATAGAATTCTCTATATTGTTCTTTTATAAATGGGGTTAGAATATTTTCATATGCCCTGACTAGTGCCTCCTCCAGTTCTCCCTGCACATCCTCTAGGATGTAGCCTAGACCTGAGATAGAGAGCATGGCATGAAACCCTTCATGAATGATTGTGTCCAAAAGAACTTCGCCTTTAATTTTATTAGATATACAAATCTTCTTTGCATCGGCATCGAATTCACCATATTCTTTCATTTGTTTATAGACTATGGAGAACTTCTGACCTGCTATGGTCACCTCTTTTGGTTTGTAACTCATGTTAGATTTTATGTGAGTTGTCTGGCGAGATCAAGACCTTTTTTGGTCAGTTCTCGTTTAGTGTCGATTTTGAGCAAACGCTTCTTGACAAGCATTCCCTCGTAGTCTCTCTGGATCGCTCCACGTTGCATACCAGTGACAGAAGCGATGCCAGTGAGGGTCATAGCCCCACGTTCACCAAGTGCCTTCACTATAGCAATCTCTGAAGCTGTCAAGCCGAATTGCTTGACTCCCATCGCATCGCAAAACTCTCCCCAAATTTCTTTGGTTACCTTCTTGACATCTCTAGCAGAAACGTAGATTTTCAAATCTTCTGCTTTGACAACAGCATCTCTTGGGTTGCCTCGAAAAGAAGAAACGATATCTTCTTTTGCGCTATTGTCGATATCCGCATGATATTCAAGATTGTCGTGGAAGATATCATAAAGTTCATTATCTTTATATTCCTCGAAAGCGACATCCCTGAGACGATCTCTGAGAGGTTCAGCCAATTTCTGTTGGTCTGTAGTCGCCATGCAGAAAGTGAGCTTTCTGAAATCAAAGGTATATGGAACTCCTTCATGCTCGACAGTCCTCACAGGATTCTTATCCACGTTAAGAACAGAAAGAAAAATCTGCTGTAAGTCGTTAGGGAGATTGTGTCCCTCGTCAATAAACAAAAATGCATTGTGCTGTATCCAGACAGGATAGACCTGCTCAAAGAAGCTCCCTGCATTCTTGATGGTCTTGCCATTGACTTCTAGCATAGGAGGCTTGGTGCCATCTGATCTACGCAATGCCTCTCTAAAGAGACGAGCAAAGAAGGTCTTGCCTCCACCTTTGCCAGTCGTAAGGTTAATAAATGGCAAGCGGTCAGTTTTCTTGTAAGCATCTATATAGATACTCAAAGTCCGTTTCACTGACTCTTGCCCGATTGCGTCATCGAATATGTCATTTATCGTTGGCATGGGAGTAATATATCAGGAATAAATATAGAGTCAACCCCTTTTTTAAGAAAAAAAAATCCATTGACTTTCAGTGCTTTATGCATATAATAACCCACATGAGTAAATATCAATATTTTATGGGGAGACTGGTCATCGCACTTTGTTGCATTATAATAGGTATACCTCTTGGTGTTCTTATGGCTACATTGTTTTTCCTCAGAGTCCTAATTTTCTTCCCATTTAATATGTATACAACAGCAGTTGACAAATGGGAGAGAAGAGTGAAAATAGAGCAAGCAGATATCTGGACAAGGCACGTTGCCAGAATGCAAGAAAAACAAAATCAAAATTAATGAATACAGAAGAGTTACTCAGGCTACATGATGAGACTTGCCAAAAATGCAAGTTAATAATGAAACAAAAAAATAGTGATTACACTGGAGGAAAGAATGCCACAGATATATTCGCTAATTTTAATTCTTCTACTATCTTAGATATTCATCCAGTTCAAGGTCTTCTATTGCGCTTAATTGACAAAGTTCAAAGGATTCGTTCTTTTACTAATGACAAACAATTACAAGTTTCAAATGAGTCGGTTGACGATGCTTGTGAGGATATTATAAATTATGCGATTCTAGCAAAAGCAATGCTAATCGAAGAAAGAAAAAAGATCGAACAAAATTTAGAAAAGGAAAAACAAGAAAAAATTTATTCTATTTTGCCAGATTAGTCATTTATTTGGCATTTTTTTGTTCATCCTAGCATCTTTCTATATTTGGCTCTTTCGCCTTCATCCTAGCGTCTTTATGGAAATAAAAGAAATATTAGCTAATTGTTCTGTATTGCAGAATGGTTCTTATTATTTGGGTTGTATTCACCCAAACTTTAAAGATCCTGTAGTTGAAAAAGTCAACTTTCTGAAAGATAATGGTTATGAGTTTAAGTTAAAAGAAATAAGTATTTTTGGTGAAGAAACTTTTTTCTGCGATAAACTGAACTTAAGTTATCAAACAGATTATAACGGAGACTCAACTCTCCATTACACAGGATGAATTTAGTAGATGATATACCCCCAACAACAGACGATTTTGAACATGTAAATTGTATTATTGAAATCCCCAAAGGGACGAATACAAAATACGAATATGATGAGAAATTAAATATATTTAAATTAGACAGATGCTTGGTGTCATCCCTACAATACCCTATTAATTATGGGTTTATTCCACAAACCATTGCGCTTGATGGCGACCCTTTAGATGTGTTGGTATTTAACCATGACCCTATTGATAGAGGAGTTCTGGTTTCTTGTAGAGTATTGGGCGTTCTTGGATTTATAGATGGTGGTAAGATAGATAATAAACTTATTGCTGTCCCAGATTGGTCACCAAGAGAAAAATATAAAACATTATCTGATATTGAACCAGAACATCTTAAAATTTTTAGAGAGTTTTTTAAGATATACAAAATTGACAGAAATTCTGAAACAACAGTGGGTAAATGGGTGGGCAAGCAAAAAGCTGATGTAGCTTTAAGAGATGCTCACAAGAGATGGAGGGAAAAAGGTGGGGACGAAAAAATGTATTGGGATTGGATGGAAAAGATAAAAAAATCAAAAAACAATTATTAATTTATGAAAAAATTCGGAATAAGAACAACAGGTTTAGAATATGCATTTGAGTCAACACTCTCAAATTACATTTTGTCACGACCCAACGGGGAAAACTTTACATTTTTAGAAGTTGGTTCTGCTGGTTGTGTGTCTATGAAATCTTTTTATGAGATCATTAAAAACACAATTAGACACAAGGACTGGTCTATTAGAGGGTTAGATCTATGCGAAGGTTGGAGTCTTGACTGGGATCAGATTAATTCTTTTGAAGGTTTAACAATTTTTAAAGAAAAAGAATGCATAAAAGAAGGTAGTAATCATTCGATTTTAAATTTAACAGATAGCCCTAGAGAATGGATAGATGAAACTTTCTCAGAAAAATCAATTGACATTTGTTTTATTGATGGATGTCACGGATCAAAATGTGTTTACAAAGACTTTAAAGCTGTAGAGTCGAAAATAAAAAGTGGAGGTATTGTGATGTTTCACGATTCTGGAATGGATGAGATGGGGACTGACTGGCAAGCTTGCTGTAGTGAATTTATTAATGTTAGAAAAGGCATCCATGATGCGGGGTTGTTGAACGCAAATGAAAATACCGATTGGCAACCTTTAGCCGACATTGTTGGCAGCAGGGTTCATGGCTTAGATGGTAATGGTTTGTTTATTACCCAAAAAAGGTGAATCTTGATTTAATCACTAAATATGTTCCCTTAATTGCAGGAATAATGTATGCTCTTGTAGGAACAGCTTATATTATGAAAAAAGATATAGGTTGGGCTATTATTTGGCTGTCATACGCTACAGCTAATTTTGGATTAATGGTAGTGGGAAACCAATGAAATATAATATTAAAAATATCGAAGGAGAGGTTGTCAAAGACAATGATACTTATTTGCTTAGAGACAATAAAACTTTAAACAATCTTATATTAAGTAGCACCAGATTAAAACCTAAGAAAGAAACAAGAGGCCATAGCCACAGGGATAAAGAAGAAGTTTATTATTTTGTAGAAGGAGAAGGTGTTATGGTTCTCCGCTACGATAAGTTTGAAGTAAAGGCAGGAGATGTTGTGTTGATTCCTGATGGAGCATTCCACCAAGTCCAAAATCCAACAGAAGAAGATTTGTATTTTGTTTGTGTCTTCGAAGGTAGTAGAGATCATTGATGAATTATCCTGCCTTATTTCTCTCTATCGCTTTCACTCTAGGAAGTGAATTACTATACTTCATAGGTGCTTTTTTATTAATTTTAAATGCCTACAACCAAGAGTGTTTACGATTAGACATTTATTTGTGTAAAAATAAATGTGAGTTTAATAGTAGTATCTGATTTAACTTTAAACGAAGGTTTATATTTCAGGTATTTATCTATGACCGCCAACTCTTATTTGGAGATGGATGTGTTAATAGAAGCTCAAAAAGATCAAAGAGATTATTACTATAAGACCCTAAAAAGGAAGGGCTACTACGATTGCGTATCTGACATTATTTGCCCCGAAGATAGAGAAGCTGGGATCAGAATAGATACAGAATATAATTACCCATTAACTGTTGTAACAGATTCCATTTGTTGCACTAATGCAATGTCTTTAATAATGCAAGTTAAGGCATTAGTTTATATTGAAGACAGTATTTAAGAATCGTCTTCGTCAACTGGATCTTCGTCAACTGGATCTTCGTCAACTGGATCTTCGTCAACTGGATCAGGCTCTGGCTCAGGCTCTGGCTCAGGAGTAGGCTCTGGCTCAGGAGTAGGCTCTGGCTCTGGCTCTGGTGGAGGTTGAGGTGGCTCTGGCTCTGGTGGTGCAGTATTTGCCCACTCTCTGATAGCAGGAATAGCTGCAATAATTGCATCCATAGCATCTTTAGCTTCTGGAACC
>VTLG01009207.1_pt1 | contig 113213 bp, 163 predicted proteins | sample 4694571 | NCBI WGS metagenome assembly VTLG01 (sample SAMN12604809, study PRJNA352737) | marine metagenome | biome: ENVO:00000447; feature: ENVO:00000209|ENVO:00000569|ENVO:01000036; material: ENVO:00002151; isolation source: viral sequences binned using virsorter ... | reverse complement strand
ACCCGGTTCTTAAGCGACCCTGTATGTTTTTCGTGTCGACGTACCCTAAGATTTCTGCCCTGACCCATCTGTGTCTGAATCCCGATGGCGCGTTGGGTGTATCTAAGTACGATGGTGGAGTCCAAACGGCTTTACGTTGTTCTTTAGCTCTTGTTTGGCTCGCACGGGAAGACTTATTTGTTTCTTTTTTCATATGCTATTCCTCCTTCGTGAGTTGTAATTGTCTTGCATACTCTTCTAGTGGCACCCGTAACTTCTTAGCAATTGCTACCTGTGACGGTGTGAGTTTTACAGTTTTGCGGCCAGCCCTTGTACTACGCGTTGCAGAGGCAACGTTTTGTGTAGGTTTGCTAACCGTGTTTTCTATATTCTTACCAAATTTCTGGGGAAATTCAAGTCTTATTCTTTTATCAATTTCCTCATAATAAGAATCTGATTTTGGATCATATCCTTCTTCTTCAGTAAGTTTTCTGTGTAAATCAAATGCGGTATAAGTCATAGCATTATCTTTACCAAACCACTCGTTTTTCTCCGCCCAATCCTCTGCTTTTGGATCTGGTGGAGCTGATCGTTGTTGATTAAATGGTTGAGTTGCTTCTCTAGTCTTATCAGTAGTCTCTTCTATTTTTTGTCTACTTTTAAGCTCAGCCAATTTCCCTTGCTCATAACCTAATTGGGAAATAGCTGTTAAAGCTTCAACTTCAGCTTTTTTATCATCAGCTTCTCTAGAAGCAGATAATTTTGCTTGCGCAGCTGCAAGAGAAGATTTTATTCTTCCTTCCATTTCTGCTGTGTAGTCTCTATCCATAGAGAAACTTCTTTTAGCTAAACTATCTCTCTCCTTGATTACACGTTGAGCATAGTGAACGGCTTCCTCACGTTGACGTTCTGCTTCACGCATTTTTCTAGTAAGTTTGGCAATACGTTTTTTAACGCCTTCGCCATACTCATCCATTTCTTTCTGTTGTTCTGTATCTTGTTTTGATTCTTCCTTGGCTTCTTTTACTTCTTCCTGTTTCTCTTGTACTGGTTCTTTATCGTCCTTGCTATCTCGAACATCCACTGGCTCATCCAGTTTCTGAGATGTGTCATCGGACTGATTACTGTTCTGAGTACTTTTTTCATCTTCGATCTTTCCTCCTTCTTTTTTACCTAAATCAATTTCGGCGCCTTCTTTTTCGCCTACATCAACTAGGTCTTCTTTGATTACGTTTTCTACGTCTGGCATAGTTCCTCCCTATGTTAATAATCGTGGAATATATCTTCGGGGTTTTCCACGGTTGCTAAAACTTCATCATCGTTGAGAAGCCTTACCTCACCCCCATCTATTTTAATTCTAGATCCGGCGTATCTAGCAAAAATAACCCAACTACCTTCTTTACACCAAGGTCCTTTAGGATATCTTTCGTTATCTTTATAACAATCCGGTCCCATAGCTAGAACTAAACCACAAGTCGATGCCACTTGAGCACGTTCTACTACATCATCAGTTATAAGAATGCCGCCTTTAGTTTTCTCTTTCATTTTGAAAGGTAAAATTAACATTCTCCAACCAGTAGGTTTGGGCAATTTGGATGTGTCGTTAGTGACTTCTGTTCTCTTGGTAGGTTTGACGCCTACGAGATCTTTATTGGGTAACTCAATCTTTGGTTTTCCCTTTGATGCTAATAACTGTTCCGTCATCTTTTTGCTCCTTTTTTTCTAGCAGGCTGGATATTTCCTGACTTAAATATTGATACGTTCGTATCTGTCCTAACATATATTGATATTTCTCCATATTGTCAATACTACCTGAAACCATAGCAGCAACAACGTCATCATGACGCATTTTAATAACACGTCTTAACTTTTGGATTAGATCTAGTTCTTCCATTATTTCTTCCTCCTTTTTGTTTTCTTCTTCTTTCCAACAGGTTTACTCCCGTAAGTCTTCGTCCAATCACGTGCGATCTTTGGATGTTTCTTCCATAGATAACGTCTTTGTTTTTCTGACTTGAAAGGCATTATTTTTCGCCTTTCGGAATCTCATAATCTTTCAATAATTGTATTTTTTCTTCTGCAGTTGCAATTTTATGTAGCTGACAATCTAATTCTTTTTGATGGTTCAAATGTTCACTTACCCCTACTGAGTTTTCCAAAAGTAACTTAATAACTGCATCTGCTGATGCAATTTCCGCTTCGTACTGTTTCTCTAACGCGTCTATTAAGACTTGTCTCATTAAGCTGATTTTCTTTCTCTCGCCATTTTCTTAAAGGTTTTAGCTAAAGCTTTAGCTCTACCTGTACATCCTGGTTTTGTAATAGGAGTACATTTACCTTTAGTTCCTCTTTTTTCAATGGACTTGTTAACTTTTTGAATCCATTTACCATCTTTAGCTCCAACTCTTCCACCATCGGCTCTGAGTTCACGAACTATTCTTTTTTTCTCTTCTTTTAAATTTCTTTTACCTTTTCGTGAATAGCCTTTTTCAGCATCCACACGACCAAGTTCTTCTAAACGATTTTCTCTCTTAGTATTGCGTCTTTCAACACCATGACCTTTTATAGAGATATCGCCCATGTTATTTATTTATTTTGCCGGATTTACGTTTGCCCCATTTTCCGTAGGACTCGTCACGTCTATCTTTGAAAGATTGTTTCTTGCCAGATTCTTTTCCTCTTCTAGCGCTGATAGATTCATCTTCTCTATCTTTGTAACCTTGTTTCTTTTTAGCTTTGCCACCTTTTTTCATACCACTTGCGTATGGAAATCTGACATTGCTTCTAACTCCGTTTTGTCTCATTATTTTTTCCCCTTCATTAATGCTCTACCAAAACCACGTTTTGCAGCTCCAGTAACTCGACCACCTTTACTTTTCATTGCTCTACCACCTTCAGCAGCAGCAAAGTTTGGGTCATCAAACATATCAAAATTTGCAAATGGTTTACTTAATGGTTGCTTTCTCATAATAGCGTCATCGTATCCACTACCAGTATAAGCTCTGTCGGAAGTCATTGCTCTTTTAGCTTTAGCCATTGCATTACCTGGAGCATCAGTTGCTCTAAGTCTTTTATTTCTTCCTAAAGCTGCAGCACCTAAACCAAGAGCTAAAAGCGGGACCGCTTTCTTTAATTTTTTAAGTAATTTTTTAGCCATAATATTAATACCTATTATAATTGTTAATTAAACGCAACTTATTTCTTGCCACCATTTCGGAATATCTGCGTTCCTTTTATCCCAAAAACACTCGCTACGACCAAAATCCATAAATTTGTGAACCATTTTGGAAGGTTAGCAAAGTACTCAAAAAAGATCTCTATCTTCTTCATAGCCTCCGGATCCTCTGTCCACACCGACCAGGCGAGCACAATTATCGGGAGCGTTAAAATCGCAAGAACGATTTCGTCCTTGTAATCGTTTTGACGGGCTTCTAAAAGTTTGCCCTGGTAAGTTTCCTCACCTCGGGCCATCTTCTCTGCATGCATTAGTTGTGCATCAGACATAGCCATTCTCGTCTTTTGACGGTTGGAATAAATCTTACTTCCAGCCTGCAAAGCAATTTTTGCTAAACTGAACCAAGCCATATTAGAACCAAGTAGCTTTTCTTTTTTTAGAAGCTAAAATTGCGCCTTCACCTTGAACATCAACTTTAGTTCCTTTGTCAATTTTAGATTCAGCAGCTACCTCATTAGAAATGATCTCTGATCTTGGATCTTTTCCAACGTTTTCAGGAGCAGCACTATATGTTTTGCCGCCTTCTGGGTATCCTACTTCTTTTGTTACTTTTACCATGTTTTTCTCCTTATTAAGTTGTACCTTATCTTCTAGGACCTTTCAAGGTCTTAACATCCTTACGTTTCATCCTATCAGAATAGACTTTAACGTCATTAGACATTTGTTGTTTAGTTAGCGAAGTTTCAGCTCTTAATTCAGCTAAATCTTCGTTTTGTTCAAGTTTATCTTCTTGAATTCCTTGATTCATCATGGCTTTCATTCTATCCATGTTGATTCTCTCTTGGTCTTGTTCTCTTTTCTGTTCATTATCCATTGCTCTTAAATCAAGCTCTCTTGCTTTAAGTTTAGCAATTGGATCATTACCGAACTGACCCATAATTTTTAATTCTTCATCTTTAAACTCAATCATCATTTCAGCAATAAGTTTTGCTTTTCTTGCTTCAACTTTCATAGAAATTTGCATAATCTGTTGTTGAAACTGAGGGTTTTGTTGCATCATTGGATTTTGTTGAGCCATTTGTTGTAATTGTTGTAATTGCATCATCTCTTGTCTGAATTCTACTTCGACTTGCTCTTGAGCCATCATAGAAATGTGTTCAAAGCAATTTTTTTCTAATGCACCTAAAATCATAGGATTATTTCTAGCTAAATTAGAAGACATAAAAGATAAATGCGAAGTTATATGTGCTTGATGGTCTTGACCTTTAAAAGCTTGAAAAGGTTTTGAAGATAAAGCCATAATATTTTCAACCGCAGGATCAACCGGCGTTGGTTGTGGTGGAGGAGGTAAAATTTTATCAATATCTTTAACTCCGATCGCTTGATACATTGAACGATAAGCTTCATATAAATTATGAAGTCTTGGATTAGCCATTGCTAATTGTAATTCCGTTTGTGCCATAGAAATTCTTTGAGATTGTGAAAAAATGTTTGGATCTGCAATTGGAATAATATCTATCTTATCATCAAAGTCTGCAACTTTTACATTTCGTTGAGCTCCTACAACATCGTAAGGATATTCAGGAGGTAAATAAGTTTTAAAGACATTCCCTAATAAACTAAATTCTGTTTTCATCGCCACATACAATCTTTTATGTATGGCTGACATGACCCTTGAACCACGTTCTAAGAGAGCAATAGTTGTTCCAACAGCAGCCTGTTGGTTGCCGTCACCAACCTGCATGTCAGCTATGGCGGCAAAACGCTGTCCGGCCGACACAACAATACCCATTAGTTGTAGTAATGTTTGTGAAGGTTCCTTAAATGGAAGAGTCATAAATGCATCCTTAATACTTCCTCCAGGTGCATCGACATCTCGGAATTCGCCAGGCTGTATTGCTTGAGCTTCGTCTCTTACTCGTATGCCTCGTTGTTTAAATCCTGCAGGTAAATTACTTAAAGTTCCTGCATCCAGTAATTGACGTAGAGCAGTGGTTGCTGTTCTTGATAATCCGCCAATCATATGTATTAAACCAAAACCATAAAAACCCATTCCAGGTAAAAATCTAAAGTGAACAAAATATTCAACTTTCTTTTTTAATGGATCGTTAGGTTGATAGTTTCTTCTAATAGAAAGAATGTTTCTTGTATTGGACTCTATGGTCACAATATAAGGAAGTTTAATTCCTGTAGGCTCTCCAGTTTGAAGATCCATATCTTCAAAACCTTCAAGATCTAAATAAACATGAGCTTCGATAATTGTAAAAATATCTTCGTCTCTTGTTTTTTTAATTCCTTCCAGTTGTCGTTCTCTCTTTTCAACTTCTGTTTCTTGATCGTATCCTGGCTTTAATTCAACATCTTTATAAAAGCCACCCACTTGTTTTTTTCTTAAATCGTTCTCCGACATTTTAACAGTGTGCATTACCGCATCTGCGTCTTCAATTGACGTTGCTGTATATGGAACCACTAAATCATCAGCCGGTACGAACTTAGATACCGCTCTGCCTAAAAGTTCATCGTAATAAACTTTTTTAAAGGCAGAGCCGGCAAGAGGGAGATAAAAAAGCATTTGATCGAATTCGGGTTCATACTCTTTCATCACATTCATGAGCTGATAGTTCATGAAATTCTTTACCCTAACCGCTTGGTCTTCTTTTTGACGGCTAGGTTTTCCTAGGGATTGAGTTCTAACAGGACCATCCGCAGGAAGTAATTCTTTATAAGCTTGTGCTTGGAATTGGGTAACCGCTTCAGCAAGAACTGGGTGAGTTGCACCACTAGCACCTTGGAAGGGTTGTGTAGGATTTACATATTTAAATCCTAATAAATCTAAACCTTTAGTGTATGTATCTTCCCAATCTTTTCTGGAAAATTTATATTGGTTATAATCATCAAATAATTTTGAGCCGAGTCTACCTAATTCGGTATCATCAATTTGTTCTGCTAAATTATCAAAATGGCTTTGAGATTGTTGTGCTTGAGCCATCGGATCGAAATTAATTTCCGCTCCGCCTTGCTCATCCATAACAACTTCAGCCCCTTCTGGGGTCACTTCAGATAATTTATCGGTTTCTGTAACCGTAATTTCTTCTGGTTGTATATTAACTTCTTGATCTACGTTGGGTAACGCTTTGTCTATTTTGTCTACCATTTATATCTCCCGAATTTATTATTGTTTTAACCTGTTTAGATTCATTATTCAAGCCTTGTGGATCAGGTCCCTTCAAAGGAGGAATTGCTTTCCACTTTACGTGTTGCATATTTACAACAAGAGTTTTATTCTCTGTTTTTCCAGATGTCATAACCTTTTAATCCTGCTGATAATGCTAGTCCCGGTAATCCAAATCTACTGGATATTAGTCTTAATGTTGATGGTTTCATACCTAATCTTAAAGCTTTAGATAAAATTCCTGTAGGCTTCATGCCTTTAGTTGCTAATTCAGCTCCTGAACTAGCAAACGCAGGTCCCATCCAATTAAATGGATCAGTTGCAATATCTTCGAGATCTGATCCTCCTTTAACTTGAGCAGCGATACCTATGGGTAAACTTGCCGCTACAGCTAATGGAGAAAACGATCCTGCTAATACTTTTCCTACGGGTCCTAATGCAGCTCGTGCCATTCCCATTCCGGGTTTACCTATGTTGAGTCTTCTAGCTTTATACATAGCACTGGAACCAGGAATCGAGGCTGCAGCTCCTGCAGCAATACCTGGATATTGCCATTTTAAAATTTCTTCATCAACTTGTGGAGTTTCTGCTTCAAGCATAGATAACAACATTCCTTTTTGTTGTTCTGGATTTGATAAATAAGTTGAAGGATCATCATTTCTAAATTGTTTCACTAAAGGCTCTGCAATTGCACCTGCTGCAGCAACGGCTGCTAGCGGCGCTGCTTTCATTCCGCCTTTACCCAAAAGACTTAAAAAGTTTGTTGCTGCGCCTTTAACTCTGTTAACAACACCACCTTCTACTTTTAAATTTTTAATTTTATTACCTGTTCCAATAGGATCATTGTCTAAAGCTTCAGCCATCTGTACTGCACAACCAGATCCCCCTTGAGCAAATTTTATTGGTCCAAGTGTCGAACAAATATTATTTGTATTTTTAGAAGCTAAGGATATTAAAAGTTCTTTTTGAGTTTGAAATGTTTTTGGAACTTTCATACCATAGCCAAGTCTTTTAAAAGACTCCTCAAAGGCTGTTTTTAGTTTAGGGTATTTTACAAACCTTTCACTAAAACCTTCTATTGATTTAGATGGAGGATTTTTAAGATCAAATTCCGGTAATTGTATAGTTCGTTTCTCCGCTGCTGTTAGATAAATTGGTTTAGCCCCCCTTCTTACAGCTCCAGGGTTTACGGGTTTATTTAATGCATCTATTTTTGTTTTTTCAAATGTTTCAACCAACGCATTTGCAGCTTTTTTATCCGCAGCATTTAATTGATTCCAAGTTCTTCCCTGAAATATTTTTTGAAGTTCTTCATGTTTGGTAGAAAGTTTCCCATCAATATAAGCACCTTTAATAGCGCTATTAACATCTGACCTTAACCTTTGCGTAAATATCGCATAAGGAGACAACCCTCTTTTAGCAGAAGCAGTCACACTAAATATTTCATCAGGAGATTGACCAGCATCTAAAAGTCTTTTTATACCAGCTTGATAATAACCTAAAAAAGTTTTTCCTTTACCCGCTCCTAAAGTTTTATCTATTACATTTGCATAGTGCTCGTACAAACGACCCGATGCTGCATATTCATTACTTACGCCACCTATTACTCTTGCTGTATTTATTAATTTATCAGCTGCAATGTTATTTTTTTCTACATTTAAAAGATTATATTTGTCAGTTTTAGTCGACATAGCTTGAGCCATTTGAAACAGCCTACGACTTGCGTTGGATACATCTCCGTCAACTAATGTTGAGGCTCTTGCCAATAACGCACTTTGATTCTTATTATCTAAAGGAAGTTTTAATAAATTTTTAATTTTATTGTCTTCAGCAAGTTTTTTTATTTCTTTGTGTATGTCAGCATTAATTTTTAATTTTGCCACCTTTTGACCTTCGCCCCTTCTAATTTTTTCTGCGTCCGTAATCGTTTCTTTAATATTTTGTAAAGAAAAGTTTTTACCTGTTAAGGTTGCAACTCTATCGCTAACAAATTTTCTATCGGCAGGTTTTAATTTATTTCTTAGATTAAAAAATCCTTTCTTTCTTTGTGGATTGCCTGCAACTTTAGATAAATCATAATTCATAATCATGCTATCTGGTAAAAGAGCTTTAGGAGCCTTATTTTTTGAATAGTCTGCAAAGCTTTTTGCGACCATTTCTAGATATTTAAATTTTCTAACATCAATGTTAGGATATGCGTCTGCAGCAAATTTAAAATTTTTTAACTCTGGAAAAGCATCTATAGCTAATGCTAATGCTCTTTCAACTCCTTTTCTATTTAAGGGCTTACCTGCAGCTGATTTTCCAGCCAAGTCAATTGCCATTGATTCTACATTAGAAACAAACCCGTTATTTTTTTTTATATAGTCTCTAACTTCAAGAGCCATATTTAAATCTTTTTCAGAAATAAGAATACTTTTACCTTTAAAAGGCCAAAAAGGTGTTCCTTTTCCTCTAAACACTTTTTTTAAATATCTTTCGTCTTTTCCAACAGATCCTAGTCTCTCTCTTTGTCTATCTAATTTTGCATCATCTACTTGACCAACAAGATCTTTAAAAATTAATGCCATTACATTAAATCATAGCGACTGACTGTATCATTAACTTGTAATACATTCGCTAAGCCTCCACCCGCAAACGTTAAACTTGGGGTTAGTTTAATATGTTTTAAAACCATATCCGCATATTCGCCGGGTGATGCTACATTTAAATTAACTTGATTTAAAAAATCATCATAGTTTAACATTGATTTTCCATAATACTGCTTCATCAGTTCTAAAGGATCACTTTGCTGATTTGCTCCTCTAACTAAATCAGATTTGCTTCTTAAACTATTAATCACATCATCAGAAAGATTGAGTCTTGTATCTTTTAATAAAATCTCTCTGGCAATCGCTCGAGAAATTCCTGTTTGTCGTGTTCGAGCTATATTCATAGCTGCGATATCCCCGGGCCCTGGTTCCGGAAGCGCGGACTTCGTATACGCCGTCATCGCATCTATCTGTTCTTGAGAACCTGGCTTAGCATCGACCATTCGTTTCATCCCCGCTCTTTCCGTGTTCATGATTCCTGAACGAAGCGGAACAACACTCGCTGTTGGTAAAGGAGGCGGATTTAAAATTTTATTAATGCCGCTTAAGTTTTCAGTTAAAATTTTGAGTTGAATATCGTTTAATTTACCAGCAGACGCAAATCCCATCGCATCTTCGGTAGCTTCAATGAGCGCGGATCGGGAACCGAGGTTGGCTTGCGTTGCATTTTCTAATCCAGGTAGATATCTCTGGAACAAAGGATTTTTTTGAGGACCTTTTCCTAAAAAAGTAATATTGGTTCGAGTTCCCATAAATTTATTTGGGTTTGCTCCAATACCTGAAGCCAATTTCAGTAAATTCTCTAATATTAATTTTTTAGCCATAGTATACTAAGTTATTTCCTCTATTTAATTTTTCCTCTTTGTAATCTTCAGGGTGAGTCACAAAATGTGACCCTCTTAAACGCATAATCGCTTGCGTCATGGAATCCACATAGTCATCATAATCTCCAAGCGGAAATGCAGCACACTCTTCGATCACTTCTTGAGCAAATTGTTTATGTTTGGGCGCCCAAATTTTGCCTGCTTCGAAAAGAGGTGCAATTGAGTTCACTCTAACATGTTTATCGTTACCTTTGCTAGGGGTAAAATTGATAACTGGAATATCCATCTGTCTTAACTCATGAGTAAGGGGTAATCCAGAAGCTTTTGCCTCAATGATCACCACATCAGGTCTCCAAAACATATATTCCTTCTGAGCTTTACGTCTAAGCTCTGGAAAATCGTATCTATCTTTAAATGCATCCAATAAAATTGCATTTTGTCCGGTATCTTCTCTGTTAAAAATTCCCCAAGTCGTAATTGCCGAATAATCGGCTGTTTCTTTTTTCAAAAAGGCCGTATCGTAAGACTGAATGATAAAATCACACTGAGGAGGGTCATTATATTTCCAATCTTTCCACCATTCTCGTTTTATAATAGCTCCTTCGTCCGATGTCGGTTGTTGCATGTACTGAGCGTTCCATTTTCCAATACTAATAGAAGCTTTCACACCATCTAATTCTTTTTTCTTCCAATACTCAGGCCAAACCGGTTTATTGTTGGGAAGGATGGCTGGAAATTCTACAACATCCCATTCATCTCCTTTAATATCTCCCTGAGCCTTGACGAGTTGTCCCGTAAGATCTTTTGTAGACCAACGAGTCATAACTAAAACGATTTTTCCACCAGGCTGCAGACGTTGTCGAGGTCCTGAAGTGTACCAATCATACACCTTGTCAAAAGAATCTTTGCTGAGCATATCTTTTTCTTTGTGAGGATCGTCAATAATCAATAAATCAGCACCACGACCTGTCATGGCACCTCCAACACCGACCGCGAAGTACTCTCCGCCTTGCGCAGTCTCCCATCTTCCGGCAGCTTGGGAATCTTCTCTGAGTGTTGTATCAAAAAGTTCTTGATATTCCGGTGAATCAATAAGGTGTTTGGCTTTTCTTCCAAATCTTACAGCTAATTCTGCGGTGTGAGTCGCTTGAATAATTTTTAATTTTGGATTTTTACCAATCATCCACGCCGGTAAGAAGTTTGAAGCAAATTCTGACTTCGTATGTCTAGGTGGCATGTTAACAATTAGCCTGTTTATTTCACCAGAAGCCAACTTATTAAATTTTTCAGAAATAATTTTGTGATGATAACCAGAAATAAAGTCTTCCCACATGAATTCCACAAAAGAAAGAAAGTTATTATGACATCTTTTCTTACTTTCTAAGCGATCAGCTTGTAAATAAGTTTTTAAGTACTCTTTTTGTTCGCCTTTTGGTAATTTTTTTAAAAAATTTTCATCAATTGTCTTCATATGGAACCGTTTATAAAAGTATTACCATGACTGTCTGAATTAAGCAATAAAGGGTAAACCTTGGGACCCCTTTTCTGTGCTTTAGGGGGTGGGCCCGCCCAAAATTTTGCCATGCAGAAATCGCATGGGGCCCGATCCCCTTTTCCCGGGTGGGCCCGCCCGGATGCCCACCCCCGGGGGGTGGGCCCGCCCCGAAGCGATACAACCTGCACGAGCTATGCAAAAATAACATAGGATAATGTAAGATTTATCTTGACACGATATTTAAACAGGGCGATTTCTCGCCCTGTTCTGTATAACTTATTGGGATAAGTTATTTGTTTGATTAGAGTTTGGACTAATCAAATTCGGATTATTAAATTGTTCTTCTGTTAATGGCAACTGCTGTTCACTAACTCTATTGTACCAATAATAAGGTGGCTCATGATCTGGATTAAAATATCTTTCACATTTAACCCAAGCAGTTTCAACAGTTAATTTAATTGGCTCAACTATTCTTCCAAAGTGATTGATAGCTTGTTCACCATACTTATCAAACCAATCTCTTTCACAAGCCATTGAACATGCATTGCCACCAAGATAATAAAACTTACTTCTTCTTCTAGTTTGATAAAACTTATTTCCTTTAGTTCCTCTCAACCTATCTTTAGTTTTATAACTATGGCACATTGTACCTTGACAATATTTCATTAATGTACTGTCCTTTCTTTTTCCATTTTCTCTACAAAGTTTTGATAGTCTGGGTGGCTGTTCATCAACTCACTAATTCTTTCAAGTGATAATAAATGCATAACCCAATTCATCTCTTTTAGTGAAAGTGATTTAGAAACAATCTCAATTCTTTTAATTGCTAAATCTAAATCTGGCTGAACACAATTAATAAAAGCCACAGCCGAGAGTATTCTCGGCTGTAGATATTCTGGCAAGTGTTTAAAAATATCTTTTTTAGACATCTGCACTCTTAACTGTTATCATACCAACTGCATGTCGCCACTTGTTGCCATTTTTATTTGGCTCGGCGTCCAAATCCCAATAGATAAAATTATGCTGATCATTTTTATCAACAAAATATTTTCCTACTGTATCTGTTTCTGGTTTATGCCATTGACCTTTACGAGTTATAATAGCCCCACCATTTTTAATTGGCTCACCATTATGAGATTTCGCAAAGTAGGTCACATAAAAAGTTTTAGGTAGCTGATTAGTTTTTTCTTTAGAATCTAATTTCATCAGTTTCCTCACTTTCTACTTTCTTGTTTTCTTCTTCTTGATCATATTCCAACTGTCCAAACTCATTGAACAATTTATATGATGTATTTTCCATTTCATTTAGAGTTTCCAACGACACTTTATATCTTGTCGCCTCCTCTAAAGTCTTGGCATGTTTCTTGATAGTATATTGATCACCCATTGTTTTATATTTAATGATCTCAACCACTAGGATTGTTTTATCCATGTTGCTTTCTCCTTTTTTGTTATACATATCTGGGATTATATAAAAATAATCCCAGATTGTCAATACTTACAGAAAATAATTATTGTGTGGATTGTTGCCTGTCGTATGCCTTGCGTAGAGCAATTTTTTGTTCTCTACTGATATTCTTATTCTTCATAGATTTAACTCTTTCGGCAAGATTTTTTGGATTGTAAATAATTAACCCTGTTGAGTTAGTTCTAATTATTTCTGCGTCATTAACAGTTAGTCCGAGTTCAGTACATAACTCTATCGCCTCGTCTAAATATTTATAACCTTTTAAACCAAGTTTAATTTCTTTCATTTGATTTAAAACACTCTCAATCCATTTGTAATGACACATAATTAAATGTCCTTTCTTTTGTTGCCAAAACATAAGAGTATCATATTCCTCTTTATTACAACCGATTGATCTATCTCTACAATATTCACGACCAATTAAATCAAGAACATAATCATTGTTCCACTCTCTTGAATAGGAAGTTTGATTATCACGACCACCACTTGTTCCCAGATATTTATTATTTGCGTCAACAAATTTTGTTTGGTGTGGATTGGATTGATTATCTTTTTGTTCAATATTAATATCTGGATTGCAACCCTCTCGCCCTTTTAGTTCATCTCTAAAATAGGCATATCCAAAATCTTCCGACTTGGAATATTCGTCGCCATTAATATTTCCGTCAAGTTTAAAATCAAAATGACTTTCAATATATTTGTCTTTCATTATTGGTTTGTCGTTTTGATCTCTTTCCTCAACCTTACCCATGTAGCCAAAATGGAAACAACTATCTTTCGCAATAGTATTTACATTTTCAAACTTGTTTTGAAGATACCAAGCTTTTTCTACATCTTCTGGAGTATAGTGTCGTCTAACTATTTGTTCAGCAAGTTCCCAAGTCTTATCCTGCAAAGGTTTCATTTCTTCCCTTGCTTTTAGATAAGCCTCTTTCTCTTGCGTGTCTTCTTGTTCCAAGTGTACTCGCATACGATTTGCGATCTTGTTTCTATACTCGGAATTTAGTCTTATTCTAGCCATATGTTTTCCTTTCGTTATTATTATTATTCTAGGATATTATAGTAATAGTATTTCTTTGTCAAATTATTTTTTTCTTCTTGGGTGGGCCCGCCCAGAGATCTCTTACCAACCAATGAAAAATAAGCCTATAGGCTTAAAATTTTTTTCTTGACAGATATAGGATTAAATGATATATTATGTTATGTTTAAATTAAGAATAAAAACTTAATAACACTATGAAGTGAACTTGCTCGTGGCAGTAAAAAAACGCACGAGCAAGTCACAGGAAGAAATTATGAATTATATAGAATGCACAATCTGTGGTTGTACGCCCAAGCCAGATGAATGGTCTGGACAAATGCAAGGAGTTTGCATTGATTGTGGATAGTATTTGGTTTTATCCAATCTGGGGTCTTGTCTGTTTGGCGATCCTATATTGGTATACTTAAAAAAACTTGAGCCCTGATCTCTATTAGTGGCCATCCGACGTATACGGTGATGTGTTGTGAAGAGGGATCTGGGGTCAAGTGAGAGGGTGTACTAATTCCGGACAGCCTCACTTGGCCAAACTTGAGCGCTGGTCATATTATTTGTGTACGATACAGTTTGCAAACTGGTAGTATGACCTGCGGTCAAGTTAATACCGTACATCGGTCCTGACGACGAGAAGGAAGACTCAGGACTCTTGGCCACTTTAGAACCATTCTAAACTGAAAGGAAGAATGAAAAAATTTACAATTGAAGTAAGCCACGCGGAGCCTGGACAGCTGGCGTCCATCTCAGCCGAACTAAAAATCATGAGTAACAGCTGGGAACGTTTTGGTCCCAGAATTTTTATTAATGAAAAAAGAGTCCAACCCCCAAGCCTGAGGATACCAGGAACAGGGCCAAGGCGTAAGGCTTCAAGCCTCAAGCCGGGTGGGCCCGCCCATAAGTGTGGGAAGGTTCAAGCTTGACAAGCCTAGGTCTCTGGGATATAATGGGATCTAGAAAGAAGAGGTAAACATGAAAAAACAAACAATAATGTATAACAATAAAAAAATGAAGTTACCATACACGTTGACTGCTGGTGAGACTAGCACTGAGATGGTAACCAGGGAGAATCCCTTCAGTGGCCAGTCAATACAGCTGCCGGAATTTGCGGCGGTTATATATGATAACGTCATTAATCTTAATCTAAAAGCTGAGATGAAAGACAAAGCAATGGGCATGGAACCAGGCTTTAGCTCTAACCAGGATGACTGGCAAAAAGTAAGAGATGGTCTAAATTTTTTTAGACAGTACTTTGCCAAGGAATATATGGTCCTCCTTGATTAATAAATCATTCAAACAATTAAACGCTGAGCGCGCCGTCAGGCGCGTTCGGTATACGCCAACCGGGATTGCTATGATTAGTTGCAAGCCAGAAAAAAATAAAAAAAAGAAAAAAAACAATAAGTCTTCAAGCTCCCGAGCGGGTGGGCCCGCCCCTGAAGAGTCAGGGTTCAAGCGACCAAGCTTGACAGGCCGCAAGCTATAGGATATTCTGGGAACCAGAAAGGAAAAAAATTATGTTAAAGAAAGAAGCAAGAAAGATCACCGGGGGCCTGAGCGCTCCCTCCAAGATGCCTGGACCTGCATACAATTTGCCGGCGACAGCGTGCAAGACTGGCGCGAAGCTAGTCAACGTCCTAGGCTCTGTGTGCGCTGGCTGCTACGCCCTGAAGGGCCGGTATCGGTTCACCAACGTGAAGGACGCCATGGCCAGGCGGCTGAAGAGTCTGGACCATCCAGACTGGATTCGCGCTATGGTTGTATTGATCGACGATGTCCCCTTCTTCAGGTGGCATGACAGCGGAGACCTCCAGTCAGTGGAGCACCTTAAAAAAATTTTTGAAGTCTGCAAGCTTACACCAAATACACAGCATTGGATGCCAACGCGAGAGGCCCAGTTCCTGAAGCTCATGGATCCAGACATCATTCCGACAAATTTAATTATTAGACTTTCAGGCCATATGATAGACGGTAAGAATGCGACCTGGTGGCCGTGGACAAGCTCAGTCAGCACAGCTGGCAAGAGCTGCCCGGCTCAGGACCAAGGGAACCAGTGTCGCGACTGCCGTGCATGCTGGGACAGAAAAATTTCTAATGTTACGTATCCTAAACACTAAATTAATTGATGAGATCCACGATCAGTGGTGCCGGGAGAACGGGTACCCAGTCAGGAAGCTTACAAGCTCTCGAGCACATTCACGCAAGCCTTCAAGCCACAAGCTAAGGGCTCAAGCCGGATCCCTGAATCCACAAGCTCTAAGATCCGGGAACCAGGGTACAAGCGTACAAGCTGGTCCAGGGCACAAGCAACAAGGATAAAGGTATTTTTTTTATGCTTAATATGAAAAGAAATCTGGTGAGGAGAGAACCTCACTTTATAGTCTTTTTTAGTCGCTGTAGATTTTAATTCTACTGTAAAAAAGGTCCCGCTAGGAGCATACCCCAATAAATCAGGAGTACCGAATAAAGCCCAATTTTCCAGCCTTGTCCAAGAAATGGCGGGAGTTTCATTTTTTAATTTTTTCCAAAGTTGTCGCTCAGAAAGTTTTGAAATCTTCCTAGAATTCACGACTACCTGAACAGTTAAATTTTACCAATTATTTTACTCATACGAGCTTTTTCTGGCTCAGCTACGAGGACTAATCTATGAGTCTCTCGATCGCCAATCACTCTGTTTTCTAAAAGATTAATTTCCCTGATGTCCATCATCTGTCCATTAGGAAGTTGAATCTGCACCCTTGCTTCACCACTTGCTGGGCTTATAAAAAACTTGTCCAAAGCTTGTCTGAATGACTTTCCGTTTAACATTATGGCTTGAGTTATACAAGAAATATTATATAGTTGCAACATTATGGGATTACCCAAAGTATTAACACCCAAACAGATGAAATTCGCACAGCTATTAGTCTATGGCGTTGATGGGATTCCTATAACTAAAACAGAAGCCTTTAAATTAGCTGGATTCGAAGACGGAAACAACAATTTTTCAAGGCTGACTAACCCCAAATATTATCCATTAGTATGCGCTTACATCGAAAAGCTACGAGAAGAAGTAAGGGACAAATATGATATCACATTTGATAATCATATTACTGAGCTGGGTAAGATTAGGGACCAAGGTAAAAAAGATGGTAGAAATCTAGCCGCAGCTGCTACTACTGAAATAGCTAGAGGCAAAGCCGCTGGATTCTATATAGATCAAAAACTTATTCGTCATGGTAAAATTGAAGATATGAATCTCAATGAACTATACGAGAAAATGAAGACTATTAAGGAGCGTAATGAGAGAATTCTGGATGCGCAACAACTATTGGAGCGAGGAAATGCCAAACAAAAAGAAGAAAAACAAGAAGAAAAATATCAAGAAGAAAAAGAAAAAAGCAAAGAAGAAAAAGAAACGTTAGACGTTTAATTTTTCCATCTTTGTAATACAGCCGATAGGGAATACATTCCTATCTGAATAGACCTCATCTTTCTCATCGTAGCTAGCGAAAGTGTATAAAAATTTCTTTGTCTTTTTATAAACGTAACCAAAACTCACCATTCTAGAAGCTTCAAACTTATCAAATTCATCAGCGGTAGCATGCCCTCCGTCTGCGGTGATATCAAGCCAGTTAATCTTATAGAAGTAGAACTTCTTCTTATTAATCTTAACATGTTTATATTTTGATTTTTTTCTTCGCATAAGAATGTATACTCCTCTCTCAATAAATCATAAAACAAAAAACACAATTCATATGCGCGCGTCCCTTATTTTGTTGGTATTGCTAGCTTATTTGCAATAATTGAAATTTTGGTTAAATAAGGGTTGGTAATCAAGGCTTATTTTAAAATTGTATCTTTTGTATCCAATTGTATCCTGACAAAAGATACAAAAACGAGCGAATAAGTGTTGGTATATAACAATTCTAGCTTTTGTACCAATTGTAACCACTTTTCAAAAAAAATAAAAAAAATTTTTTTATTTTATAGAATAAAGAGTATACAAAGGGTATAATCCACCAAATATGGCTAATTTAGTGGGGTTTTTGTTCATTTTTTGTATCTTTACCGTTTGGATCCTTATTCTTATCCCTATAATATTGATCGACCTTCTTAAGGAAAGCGTGTTGGCAGTGGACAAATTCCTTGTCCGAAACTTCAAAGCGTTGAAAAAACTTATCTTTAGAACACATTAGAATCACACCTTGTTGAATCTTTGTGCCATACACATAGTTATGAGCCATTGCGTAAGCTCCTAATTGGATAAAATAATCTTCTATCCATTCTCTTCTTTTTGGCTTGTTGGTTTGCTTAAAGTCTATTATACTTTCACGCGAATTATAAATTCCTACCACATCTGTCGCACCAGCATACAATAATGGATAATGAACGGTCACCTCTGTCCCCCATACTTCTTCTAAAGGACCTAATCCCTGGTTAATGATCTGTCTTGCCATCGGGTGTGCTTCAAGGCCTACTGCAGTCAGGTCCATGTGCCCCGAGCCCTGAATATATGCCTCTAGATACGTGTGCATTGCGGTGCCTCTCATCGCAGAAACATCTCGAATGCGGTCAGCTCCCTGAGCCCCGATTCGTGCTCTCCATTCCGCTAACTTCTGTCGCTTCTCTTCCGACTGAGTTGCGGAAAGTATAGTCGTAACACTCGGTAACATTTGTTGATCGATATCATAGTGTCTGGACCCCTGGATCAGGGATCTTTGAGACTTTGGATAAATAAATCTTTTATTCCACCGCATAATACTGCCTATACATACATTCTTTAACGGCCCAGTAAATAAGAAGTACTTGTCCTAAGTCTGTTAAAGGTAGAGCCAATGAAGTATTTAAAGCTGTATAAGATTCTCTCATTTCCACCCCATAAGTTTAAGTAACCATTGTTCTATTTTATCTATTAATTTTATAATTAATTTTTTTATCATTATAACCTCGATTGAATGCTAACAGGAACGGTATCAGCGTTGGCAGCAAGCGTTCGTCTCTTATCATTGGTGCCGTTAAAAGGGTAAACCGTATGTCTTAAATCATAAGGAAAGATATACATATCACCTACAGCTAAATTCGGCATCATACTAATCTTAGAGAATTGTCCCATGTTATTGCCAATAAATTCTAAAGCTCCATTAGTGGATGGAGATCCTGGAGTTCCCGGGGAATATTCTTTCCCTCGAGTCTTAGGGAGTTTTAAAATCAGTACAGAAGAAAGACCCATAAAAGAAATAGGAGAAGAATGATAATGAACAGGATTGTATTCATTAGCTTTCATTTCATTAACCCAGACAAAACTTAAATTGATTCCAACCTTATAGGGTGAAAAGGTATCGAGATAATCTTTAAAGACACTCATAAACCATTTATAGCTCTCCGGACTTAAATGATCACAACGAGTATGCTCTGAATCTTGGTGAGAATCATATAGGGTAAATTCATCCTTAATTTTACCTACTAACTTTTTGTTTGCAGTTTGTAATTGTAATTTCTTTCGGTTATCAAAAGTTTTATTAAACTCCTCTACAAATTCTGGAGGAGTAGTATACTTAAGAATATATTGACCGATAGGAAAGACTTCTTTTTTCATAAATTATAGATTGATATAATACCTTCTATTAATAGAGAATCTTACCGGATCCTTTGTTTTAGAAAAGACTTCGCTAACTCCATGTATTTCATACGGTGGAAAAATTAGACAAGAATTATGCGGAGTATGGGGTGTGTAATTATATTTAGAAAAAATTAAATTGCCTCCTGTGTGTTCTTTTACTTTAATTAAATATAGGAATGTTAAAACAGATCCATCATGATGATTGGGATAACTAGAGCCCGCACGGTATCTTTGTATAAATGTGGTATCTTTATTAGTCATAGGTAAATAATTTAAAAAGGGATTTGAAGCTCCATGTTCATCTAGTTTTAAGTCTAATGTTCTTTGTGTAGCCTGTAGGATGGGACTCTTATTACGCTTATTCGTATAGATATTATCCAAACAAAAAGGCTCTGTGTTAAATGTACGTCCTAAAGATTTATGATGTTCATCGACATAATGTTGCGCAGGTTTTTTAAATCCCTGTAATTCAGATATTATACTTTTTAATGTAGACTTTTCAAAACAGTTATAAATTATAGTATGATAAAAAGGATATTGTAGATGTTGTATTTTTAACTTAGTCTCCATAAGTGTTGTCCCTTCCGTTGGCGAAGCTATGCGTAACATAGTTTTCTTTTTTATTAGTATAGGAGATGGTGCCATTAAATTTTGGCTTGGTGATAAGAAGACTTTTTACAGCTTTCTTAAAAGACATATTCTCTGTCTCCGAGTTATCCCCTGTATCTCCATCTACTATTTTAAATTTATATCTCATGCTCTTAATCCTATTCCATAATTCTCGGGTATGGGTGCAGCCGTTCCTGTTATAATCATAAATAAACTAAGTAATACAATTAACAATAAAGAACTGAAGATGAATGTAAATATTTTATCTCTTGGGTCCATTAGTCAAATTTCTTTAAATCTTTAAGTTTAACCTCGTCGTTTACGACTCCTATATCGTTAAGCTTTTTCCACATCTTATATCCTTTTTCCCATTCTTTTTGAGTTAGGGGCTCTCTTTCTTTCCATCTTTTATCCCACGCCCAACTGTTTATCTTTCCTGAGTATGTTTCAACGATACTTAGAAAAGGATCTATTAATTTTTTCCAGAAATTTTTTATCATAATAATCTATTATTTGTTTTGCTCTCTCCTGTTTTACAATTAAAAAGGGGTACACTTGTTTTAGGATTCGGTAAACCCCGTGGAATCCTACCCGCCATCGATGCTGGTCCTGCCAGTTTTCTTTGGTCGGATACCTCTTGATGTCCCTGTTCCCTTCTGCGGTGGTCTTCATCAAATAATCAATGAGTCTTCCATCCACTTGAGGAACTTCTAACCGGACAGTCAAACTTTTATAGATGGGTTCGTTTTTTCGGTCACGTCTAATCCGTTCCCTCCATCCAAATTCTAAGTAGCCTTCGCCGTCAATGATTCCTGCAACGTAGGCCGACTCTTCCGAAGTCATAATCCTCATAAGATACCATCTTTACGCGCCTCATTTACTGGATCTTCAAGAGATTTTCTTAAATCACTTAATTCTTTTTCAGCGAATTGTCTTCGCTCTTTCTCGTCTTTGTACATCTTCACAGCTCCACGTAAATTATCTTGTAGAAATTTACATCTAGCTTGAAGTGTTTGTATATCTTCTAGTTTATCAACCATCTTTCTATCTCCCTCCTTTAAGAGATCTTCATAGTGTTTATCGTAACCCATCAGTCTTATCCTTGATCGTATGATAGATATGAGTTTTAATATCCTTGTCCGTTCGCATAATCGTAAGGACATCCATCCCTGAATATGCTTTCGCGTAAGCGTTCTGGCTAGCTGCGACCGAAGCTCCTGAAGCGAGTAATGCAAACTCACTGCAACCGGTGCACACCATTAGAATCAATAATAATGGTATCTTTGTCTTCATCAAATGGACCATAAATTTCTCCCTCTAGTTCTCCTTGTGCACTACACATCGTACAATTCATTGTAGCTTCTGTACCAGTTTCTTCAACTGATTTATTTGGAATCGTAATATAACCATTACCCTTACAACGTGGGCAAATAGTATTAACTTTCTTTTCTGTCTTTAGTTTTTCCATTCAGTCTCTCCATTTCTTTGTTCACTAATATATTTATTGTGCCACTCCGACTCTGAACAATGTGCGGAGTTATAACTCTACGAATTTTATCTAAATTTTGATAGGTAACTTTCGTGAGAGAGACGTTTTTATATTTACTTATGTCAGTCATTTGTTATATCCTCTTTCATATTTATTTGTTTATTAATGTAGGATTATTCCCATAAATTACAAGAATTGTCAACTATGAAAATAATTATTTTATCAGTAATAATTTGCTCTGCTTTGCATGGTAATTGCCAGACCCCTTATACCAAAAATGTCGAATATAAGACATGGGCAGAATGTATGTGGGCTGGGACCAATGATACCTTGACTCTTTATCAAGCCATGGGGGATGAGTATATTAATACCAATAAAATATTTGTAAAATTTCAATGCAGAGAAGTTGAAAAACGTAAAAAGGAATTACCTTCATAAAACCCCTATAGTTTCCGTGCACGTACTGCTATAGGAGCAAAGGCTCCGAGGCTACCCTTGCGGGTCATGGCTTCACGTACAGAGGCTAGCGCTAGGCATTACTTGGACGCCGGTCCTTTTCAATTCTATTCACATATCCAACCTAATAGTAACTTACCATCGGGGTTGTACCATCCTTGAAGTTTAGGATCATTATTTCTTTCATCATAGTATTTCATGTTAACATCTACCCAGGCTTCAGCGATTCCATCGCAATTTCCGTGGTGCTTAAGTCTTACTTCTTCTATGCCGTTTGTGCTTAACAGTAGTATGATTACTATATATTTCATTTGTAAATTTTTTTACTGCTCTATACCATGCATCTTTATTTTCTTGGGTTCGATTTTTATCCCATCTTGTATAAGCTTCATCAATTTTATTCATACAACATATAATCTTGGTCTTCCGCCCTTACTGCCATGCATGACAGCGACGGGATCTTTTTTACGTCTTTCTTTATAGTATGCGTTACCCGTTAAATGTTTTTTCTTAACATTATACTTTCCTCGTTTGAAGCCTAGTCTTCTATTGTGAATACTACCTCCTCGATGATTACAATGGAAGTTAGTTACATTAGTTCCATTATTATTTTTTACATATAATCTATTACCTGATCGAACTGCTTCCATCTCTTTCTCTCTCTTTTGGATCTGTTCAATCATTTTGTTATAGACATATTCAGGATTTTTACCTGCATATTCACACACTTTTCTGAAGTTTAAATTTTTCCTTTTAAACCAGTCAATGGCTTGTTTAGATTCTCTCCAATCAGAGGAATACAGTGCATCATGCGCTGCTTTAGTTAAGACACTTACCCAAAGATAATGTTCTGGGCTTGTTGTATCTTCTCTTTCAGTCGCGTGCTTCTGCTCGAATATCGTCATGATTTTTATTGCCCCAAGTAATGATACGGTCTGCACCATCTGCTTCGATATTAATATTAACTCCAAACTTCTTCCATGACTTTGACATCACGTTAAGTTCGAGCACTAATGTCGAATATTGCTTAGGACTTAATCCTTTCGTTTTTAATGTTATCTTTCTCATTACCTATAATATAAGAAATTATAGGACCACTGTCAAGAGGTAATAATAATTATTTCCCCTGACCACGCGATTTTTTACGTCTTGGAATGCGCTTAGAATATGACTTTGCGTGCCTTTTAGGCCGTTTTTTACGTGTTTTTTTATGGTAATTGGATACACCAAATAGAGGTCGTTTAGCCATTGTTTTTTTCTAGCACCAAATTAGGGGTTGGACTGGAGCTAGTACTAACAGGAATATACTTAATTACCCCATTAACTTTTTGTTCGGTGTCTCCACCACAGGTAATACAACGATATATATTATGATAAAGAGAAACAAAGACAGTTCTCTCATGACATAGGGGACAATCGCCGTTAGTTACTTCAGCTTTTAAACTCATCCCTTTTCCAAACATGTCGCTTCCGCTCATACTTCTTTTTATCCTTAAATCTTTTTGGAGTAAAGTGTTTTAAAAGTTTGGCAAACGGGTTTCTAGTTGAGTATAATTTTTTTGATTGATTTTGAGCCATCAATGTTGCTCTCTAATTCTGCCTGAGCCTTGATACATTTATAAGTTACAGATTCTGAAAAAGTTCTCTCAGCTTCACGCTTACCTCGAAGGCACACAGCCATATTGTCCTGGATACGGTGTTCCTTGATCTCAAAATTTACAAACATTAATAATGCTACTACTGTTTCCATATTTATTCATCCTCTTGGGGTTGTCCACATTCACACACCGGGCAATCACATTCTCCGCTATAAGCACTGGGTGGTCCTCCCCATGTTGAATGTTTTTCAAATTTACAGTGACAAGGACAACCACAGTTGTCACATGTAATTTCAGGATTCATTAGTGTTTTCCATTTCCATTAGCGAAGGTTCTTTGTCTATCTTTAAGTTTTTCAATATCAATTAAAACCTTGTTCATTTGTTTTTGTAAAAATTCTATATTAACTTTATTGTGCATTCCATCCTCAATAGCTTTATTCAAACGATCCACGGACTTGTATAAATCCTCCACTAACATGTAAAGCTCTGCTTCCCCAGAAGATTTGCCTAATTGGCCCCGTGGGTATTTTATCCTAAATTCAGAGTTAGCTTCTAAATCTTTTTCCATTATCTCTAGTTGTGTACTATGTTGATTTAATTTTTCTTGTATGCCGAAAAAAGCCCAGGTGCCGATTGCGACCATCGCGATCAAACTGGCAACCGTCTTCATAGGCATTTGAACTGCCGCTTCTTCTGATATTTTTAAAGGTTTAGGCATTAAAATATTAAATCCATTACTAAGTATAACATAATAAAGGTATACATAGCTACAATTTGAATAGCAAAAGGATTATTGGGCAACATTATTCTCCTGAAACTTTATCCAATCTTGGATCATTCATTATAACAACATCTGGGTTATCTTTTAAATACTGCTTTTTAAGTACAGTCCAGTAGCTTATTTTAGGGTCAAAGTCTCTATCTCCAGCATAAGCGCTTGTTGATATTACTCCAACTTTCATACACATATTAATTAGCTCTGCAAACTCTGGGGGTGGGGGATTAATTCTAGGCACTCTCTTGCACTCTTTAATAACTTCTAATTGAGTCTTAATTTTCATTTGCTTTTCTTGTTCAGCAATAAATTCATCTGTGCATGCTGTACCTAAATACTTTCTCCAAGTAAATGTTACACGTCTATCATCATCAGTTCCTTCATAATTATTACTAGGACTATAATGATTGTAGTTATATTCATCATCTCTTTGTTCAATAGAAACATCAAAGCTTCCCTGTGCGCAGGTGTTTGTGCCATTATTTAAATAGTCGTTCCGTGCTTGTGCTGTTGTAGAAAACAGAAAGAATAAAGCACTAACGATTAAGATCTTTAATATCATATGAATGCTCCCTTACTTGATCTGCTAATTGTCTGTATAAATTTTCTGCCATTTCCCATGTAGCTTCGGCAGCTGATAGTCTTGTTTGTATTCCTGTTACTTTTTCTTTAAGATCTTTAATATCTCTGTGAATTTCTGTAAGTGTTGATTCATTTGCTTCAATTGTATCAGTTAAACTTAGTACATATCTAATAGATGTAAATGTTCCAGCTAAGATAGCTGCTATAACTGGCACAATTACAATATTTTTTTTAAACCACTCTAGTTTACTTTGTTTTTTTATTTTTGTCATACTCATCGAATAGCCACTTTACATAGGCGTTCCATATTTTTTTTATCCAAGCCATAGTATCCTCCTCTAATAGCTTTTAATGTATCGCTCATTTAATTACAGTTGTTTTTATCTAAATCTATTGGTTTATCTTTGTAAAACCATACATAACTAGATAGCTTTGTTCCATCTTGCGTATAAGTACATTTCTTTCCTATTGAACAGGCACTTACCAAAACGAACATAGCTACTATTAAAAATAATTTATTCATTTGTCTCCTTTGGTGCAGGACCAACGTGAACATTATGTTCATACGTCAGCTGCTCTGCGTTTTCTTGGTCGTTTGCGACCTGACAACATGTACCTGATTCTTCTTTTTCTTTGGTATGCATATTGCAGATTCTTTTTTCTTCTATTGGCATGAAAGACACTCATCATTATTCACTGTAATTCCCTGAGGATTACAATTACATTTCTCGCATGGGCATACACCCGTGCTATCTGAATGTCCTTTGACATTACAATGACAATTACAAAAACAATCTTTACATTTACTCATTTTTTTTCTCTTCTATGTCGTAGAAAAATTTATCCGAATCTTCGGTTTTCCATTTTCCACTGTTCTCAACATTCCATTCAGAAGTCTGAACCTTCCAGTCAAAAGGAATTTCTTCTTTCACTGTAAAAGAAGGAATATTCCATATCAATCTATTGTTAGGTTGGGCTGCATAATTACCATCATCTAGAGCAAGTATGTGCGCGCACTTATGTTCGTGCGGTATTTCAGAATGATCCGTATCAACTATATTACTCTCTGGATGAGCCCAGTCAACTGTAAAAAGATAAGCACCACTGTGCCATTTTTTATCTTTCCCGTAATATTTTCCTGATTGGCTGGCTAGAATATCGTAAGTAGTAATAGCAGGATAGTAACTGAAACAATTCCAAAGCTCCAGCTCGTCAAGTCTAGGCCGAGGAACTTCTTGGACATCAAACCCTCGTTGGATGAACGCGCTAATCGGTAAACGATAAAAGACAGCACCATTTTCCATAACTGCATGAAAGAGTAAAGCACGCCCTGTAATCGATGCCATGCCAAAGATAATACAGTCTTCAGCTTCTCCCACATGTCCGGAAAGGTCATATAGATATTCTCTTCTGACCTGCGCATAAGTCGCAGGAATATTCGCATTCAAATAAGCCATTTAACATAAAGTCCTTATAAAGCTATTATTATAATAACTATAACAACCGCTATTCCGCCAGCAATTTTAGGATGAGCTTTTGCTTTCGCCCATGCCTTGTTAATGTGTTCCATAGTTTCCTCCCTATTTATCATAGATATCTCCCCAATTTTTTCCTTCTTCATAGTCTACTTTATTGGGAACTTCAAGTGTAACAGCATTCTCCATAATCTCAACGATTTTCTTGGCTTCATTATCATCCTTAATTGAGACACATAACTCGTCATGGATTTGAATATGCGCAACTATACCTGCCTTATAAAGTTCTAACATAGATTTTTTAGTCATGTCTGCAGCAGATCCTTGAATTAATTTATTTAATGATTTGTAAGTATAAGCTCTCTTGATCCCCGGTCCATGTTCCTTGAGTGCTTCTTCATGTGATAATGCTTTATGCATACCGAAACTGTTTGGTTCCCATAAATGAAACCTGCATAGTCTTCCAAGTAAAGTTCTAATCTGTCCTCGGTCCTGAGCTCTATTAGATGCTTTCTCCATAAGTTGTTTAACAAATGGAACTTTGGCATGATACTGATTAAATAATTCTGCAGCTTTTTCTTTACTCACTCCAAGTTCAGCTTGAAGTTTAGCTTTACCCATTCCATAAAATAATCCTAAGTTAATTGTTTTAGCTTGTGATCTAGGAATCTGTGCCATATCTGCTACTGTTCCATGAAAATCTGAATTTGAATCTGCTTGATAAGCATCAACAACATCATACACGGAAGGTAATTTATATAGCGCTGCGTAATGAACAACGAGTCTTGGTTCTTGTTGTGAGTAATCAAAACAACCCCACTTACATCCTTCTTCAGGTATAAATAAACTTCTAATCTTTGGTCCCAAATCTTTATTACGTGCGGGAATCTGTTGAAGGTTAGGATTTTGATAACTAAATCTACCTGTCACTGTTCCGCCACCTGCATTTCTTAACTGATTAATTTCTGCATGGATTCTACCTTTATGTTCATATCTTAAAATGGAATCAATAAAAGTTGTATGGGCTTTATTAATTTCTCTAGCTTTAGCAATCATTCTAACAACAGGATGTGAATGTTCTTGTAAAAAATTTTTAGTAAAAGAAGGAGCAGATGTTTTTTCTGTTCGAGGGTATTCTATTTTTAACATATCAAATACGTTAGCTACAGATCTTGCAGCCCAGATTTGTGTATCAATATTAGTTTCTCTTTTTATTTGGTGTAGAAGTTCTCGTTCTTCTGCTATTAATTGTTTTTTCATTGCATGAGCTCTTTCTACATCTACTCTGACTCCTTTGAATCTCATGTCTACAAGACATGGAAACAAATCAGTTTCTAAATCAAATATATCTTCTAAGTCTTGATGAATTATTTCTTTTTTCATCTCTTGCCACAAGCCTAGAGTAATCTCAGCATCTCGTTCAGCATAAGATCCTGCGTGCATAGCAGGTAGCTTATACATTTCTGCTTTAGGATCGATTCCCCATTCTTCAGCAGCTTCAGCTAAAGCTCTTTCATTCTTTCCATAGCCTAAATAATGCCAGGATAAACTATTTAAATCATATCTAAATCTATTTTCATCAGTAATTGCTGATGCAATCATAGTACAGACAATGTCACCATTAATTTTAAAACCTGATGCCTTTAACCAACATACGTCGTAAATTGCATTGTGAAAAATCTTTGTGGATGGGGCTTCTAAAACATCTTTAAGCCAAGAGAAAACTTGTTTCTTATCCATATTTCCTCCGCCTTCATGAGCAATTGGAAAATATCCTTTATAGAATGAAGTTGCCACTGCAATTCCAATAATTTCACCATTACCAATAATAGAACCTGATCCTTTTTTAATAAGATCAGGATCTTTAGTTTCTAAGTCTATTGCAATCTCATCGACTTTTCTTAAGTCTGGAAATTCTGTTGGTTTAACCCATTCAGTTTGTGCTTCAAATTTAGGGATTCTCATTTGTTTCTACCGCCAGCTAAGATCCCCCAGAAATTAGGTTTATCCATTGGGCTTGGATTTTTATAATCTCTTTCAATAATCATTTCACAATAATGTATTGCCTTCAATATATCCTGCTTTCCATCTTTATACGGGTGTCTACATATATACTTTATTATGTTGCCTTCTGCAAATAACATTCTGTTCTCATGAACAAATTCACTTGGCTGAATTTTCATTTTCTTGTAGTGGGCCCCGCCGATCTGCTTAGTGTACACTTTCGATGTCATATCCATTACTCTCCTTTCGCGCTGTCATTATATAAAGATTCTGTTTTGTTCTTGTTACTCCTACATACCATATCCTGTTTTCTTCATCACTTTTATCAGGAGATCTTTCAATGGCTTCTCTAATGTTTTTGGTATTGTCTAAAATTAATAATACATTTTCAGCTTCTCCTCCTTTAGCAGAATGAATTGTGGATAAAGTAACTCGAGCCGATTCACTTAATTTTTCTTCTTGCGTCAACATATTTCTAATATACAAACTATCCTCAGGTTCAGTTTCAAATACATCAAACCATCTATCAGTGTGGCTATATCCAAATTCTTTAAGGTCATACATACGTTCTTCTTTTTCTTTAAATTCTTTGCCAAGATATTCAAACAAGTCTTTACATTCCGTTAGAGAAAGCTGGTCACCATTAGTCCATCTAGTAAAATTTTGAATAGCATTGTAAAGTCTAGCTTTATAACTCTTGCGTCCTTTATACTCAAAATAAATTCCCATCTCTCTTAAAATGGGTTTAAGTTTTATGAGTCTATCGTTGTATCTTGCTAACACTAACCATTCCCCTTCATGTAAAGGAACATCTTCAATTGCAGTTCCAAAATAAACATCTCCTTCTTCGTCTCTTGCATCCCATTCTTTTTTTATTCTCCTCTCATCTGGTATTCTATCCAAAATATTGTCAGCAATATGTTGAACAGTGCGAGGTACCCTGTAAGATTGTGGCAAAATAATTTCTTTTGCAGGCTCATCTTGAAATCTTTTTACGTCTGCGCCGGCCCATGCATAGATAGCTTGATCATCATCACCCGCTAAAATCATATGTTTTGTGTGCTTTTTTAGCTCTTCAAACATTTTCCATTGAATAGGAGATAAATCCTGTGCTTCATCAATAAATACTACGTCAAATTTTGGACACAATTCTGCCTTATTAAATTTATGGATCATATCCGTAAAATCTTTTAACTGAAACGCATCTTTATAATTATTAATTTCGTCTTCTAAAATTGGAATTAAGTTTTTATCTAGATCATCGGAATACATATCAGAATTATATTCTTCTTCACTAGAAATTCCTTTGATTCTAGCTGCATTAATCAAATTAAAATATTCACTGTCTGAATCTACAAAGCCTGTTCGCTCTTGACCATCACTATAAACTGTAACTTCAATTCCTAATTTTTTTCCTATGTCTTCATAATGTTCATCTTGCATGACTTCACTTTTTTTCATACCCAATCTTTCAAAAGCTAGAGAGTGTAAGGTTTGAAAACGTTTTAAATGCTTGTAAGATAGGTCAGGATAGCTGTCCAACATTCTATTTTTTGCTTCATTTGCAGCCTTTTTAGTAAAGGCAAAATAACCTATTTTCTCCAGAGGAGTTCCCAATTTTAAAAATGTTTTTACATATTTTAATAATTTAGTTGTTTTCCCTGTTCCCGGAGGCCCGAGTATTTTTCTCATCATAATAGTATCGCTCCAATAATAAACCCAACAATAAACCAAACAATTTCTTGTCTATAGTATAAGGACCATATCTCAAATTTTTCTTTATATTTTTTAATCATATGATGTCCTTCTGGTGCTTGAGTCTGGTATGATAAATCGGAACATTCTCAAAATCTTTAATAGAAATTTTAACTATGTTTTTAGTAGGGGTGTTATATTTACCTTTCGTCTTACTAGGGAATCTTTTTTGTTCCATAAATTCTATGTCACAACTTTCATAAGTCTTCATCATCATGTTCCCTGTTTTATCTTCACTATACTTCCAGTTTTTAGATTTTAATTTGTCATAAAATTTATCAAATTTAAAATAGGCACTTCCTTCTTCAATCAGTACAGTTCCTGATTTAAAGCTAGCGTCATTGGTAGCTTTGGCCCCATTTATTTTAGCATGAAGAACATCATGTAATTTTTCTTTAGGAGTTGTACCAATAGGAGGGGAAACTATCTTTTGGGTCCTCCATAATGTATCAAGAACAGTTTGGTCTTCGTCTCCTTTAATAATAGGGGGAGCAAACCCTGCTGCTTTAGAAATTGCATTTCTTCTTTTACGTTGATCATTCACATGTTCTACACTTCTGCAATGAACTGTAGCTGTGCTAATACCGTCAGATTTAATTACATCAAATTCAAATTCTGGTTCTGGTTCCAAGTCTATCTTTTTTAAATTAGTTAATTCTGGATACGTTCCTTTAGATCCTGCTAAAACTCCAAATCTTTTCTTAACACAGATTCCTTTTTTACAATGATCACTAATAGGACTCTGCGTACATGTGTATCCTTTTAAGGATCTTGACCATGATCTTACTTTAGCATTTAATAATTTATCATCCCACGCATTGGCGTGTTGTTCTGCAAAATATTTGACTGGAGCATTCTTAACTTTTTGTTTCCATGTATCTTCATATTTCATTTTAACAAAGACATGATAGTTATACATAAATCTATCTTTGCCATCAAAAGTTGGATCTTTCATAATTGTAGAAAGATGAGCGAGACAAGGAGGCCCATCTTTAAAATCATCATCCGCTCCTTCATATATCTTTCTATCAATATCTTCTGTAATGTTATCTAAACTATCTTTACCTACTAAATTAGCTTCAGCTACTTCAATAAATTGTTCAAAGGTAAAAAAAGTTCCATCAACGTTCACTGCTCTACGTTCTGTTTTTTTATAATAAGGTAAGTTAATAAATTGTCCTGGTCTTAATTCTCCAGTTTCTGTGTCTTTAGTTAGTTGTGTTTGCTTGGGAAAAATTTCTGTGTCTGGTTTTAATTTAAAAAGAGGAAGAAGATTACTTAAGAAAGATACTAAAAGAGTCGCGGATATAAAATCCTTCATAAAAATAAAAAGATGAAGTCCCCCGCTTTTAGATTCAATAGGGATTAAAGGTAATTTAAATTCTTGAATTTTATCTATAAAAAATTTTCTATCGAAATTATCGTAATTATTTGGGTCTATATCAATGACTCCAAATTTAACTTCTGAATTCTCATTTGTAGGCTGAATTCCTACAGATTTAGAGCCGTTTAAATGGTCAATATATATTTGATCTGTAAATTCTTCAAAAGACCACCTATAGTCTGGTTTCTTTTTACCACTAACCGGATCAATTTTTACATTGGTCCAATCAGCGACACCATAAGCGCGTCTATAACCGTTAAATAAATTTATATATTTCTTTTCCATAATTATCTTTCAGAGGGGCGAGTTAAGTCTCCCGCTCTCGCCCCTTTTTTAACCGACTACTCGATTAAACTAGAAATGCGAGTCAGACCCTTTTGGTTTATCAGAGCCGTGTTTCGCTTTGACACTTCCTTTGGAAATGTTTTCAGAAAAAGTTTTAGCTTGCTGATACATCTGAGTATCTGATACAGGACCAATTTTACTCACTTCCCAACCAAACCAAGTGCCTTTGTCATTCGACATTTGGGTAGTTTTTAGTTTGTAAATGTGGCTGAAAGATGCAGGAGTAAATAACCCCGTTTTACCTTTCAATTTAATCCCACTCATCATTGAGTTCCACTTTCTACTAATTTTTAATTGAGTAGATTTCATAGAAATCAACGCTGTTGAAGGACTATCTCCTAAGATAATTACAAAATGAGATGCTGTCTTCTCAAGATAATTACCATTCGGTAATCTATCCTTGTAGTTTGCATCTGGTTTTGTTTTTGACATGATGTCAGATGAGGAATCATAGATAGCAATTGGTGCTCCTAATCCTTCTCCTCTATCTTTCCATTCTATGTACTCGAGTTTATAAAAGCATGGAACGACATCAATGCCCTTCACACCATCATATAACTCACCAGTGACAGAATTGAAAATCATTCCTGCCTTGGCACCTTTGACATATTTACCATCTCTCTCGTTTACTTCAGGTGATAATTGTCCAAGGATTTTTAAAAACGGCAATGCCAAATCTTGTTGGCTTATATTGCCTAAACCTTTTGCTGCATCCTGCTCAAATACATTGGCAGGAACAGAAGAGTTTGTTTTTTCTTGTACCTCGTTCATGTTTATTGTTTCCTTGTTATTTTTGTTCGGTTGCCTGCGAACAGGTTAAATAAATCAGAGGGCATATCCTGTCCAGATTCGACACGCTCTCTGACTAATGCTTTAAGTGTCATTGGCTCAACCTTGAACTTCTGGACCGGTTGATACCCTTGACCTTGCGCAAGGCTAGCATATTGCGTAGCCTTATCGTCTTCGTTACGACCAAAAGCAACAGTAACCTCATTTTTAATAAGATCACCTAGGCCGTTTTCTCGAAGCCATTTAAATGCTTCTTCCTGTCTTGTTTTAGGAATGGAAGCACCATATACGGGTTTCACTTCTACTGAAGATCCATCCGCTAATTTTAATGTGGAGATATTCATTTCCTGCATCATTGTAGGAATGACTTCTCCTGAAACTAAATCTCTTTTTCTTTTCAGTTCCTTCAGCTCTTCCTCTTTACTCACTACATCGTCCTCTAACTTTTGTAGTTTTACTACTTGATCAGATAAATTTTTAGCTTCGTTTACCGCACCTAAATCTTCTCTCTGATCTTTTTCAAAATCAATACTACTCATCAATTTCTCCTTTCTCGTTTAAGTTTATAGTAATAGGATAATATTGTCTTTCTTGTTTATCCCATTTCAATAAGTTGTATTTTCCGTTTGTAAGTTGTGACACAATAGAACATGCTACACCAATGATCGCTGGATCTCCAGTTAATAATAAATAATCTTCTTGTTTATAATTTTTTAGAAGAGTTCTTAATTTAAAAATTAAAGGTCCAGGCGAGAATATAATTTGTGAGAATTCGGGAAGGAGGAATTTGAATTTTCCATACTTGGAAGCACTCATTATATTTATTTTAGGAGTACCAGATTTTGTTCCCGGTATCTCTTGAATAACATAAACAATAGGCTCCTTATCGGACCCACTCATTACTGTAAACATATTTCTCTTCTTTCTGTCATTGACAATGTATATAAGATATTATATATATTAAGTCAATAGAAAGATTTAAAATGAACTACAAGTTTAAAACGCCGCCGTATAAGCATCAGCTTAAGGCTTTAGAAATGTCCTGGAACAAACCATATTTTGCTTTGTTCATGGAAATGGGAACTGGTAAATCTAAAGTGTTACTAGACAATATTGCTATGCTTTATGATGCCGGTAAAATTAATGGTGCCTTAATTGTGGCGCCTAAAGGCGTGGTTGGTACTTGGTATAAACAAGAAATCCCTACTCATTTACCTGATCATATTGAGAATGTGCCCGTTTTGTGGCAAGCAAATATTAACAAAGGACAATCAAGAAAATTAGGAACTTTATTTAAAACAGGAGAAGAACTTCATATTTTAATAATGAATGTAGAAGCTTTTTCAACTCAGAAGGGAGTTGATTTTGCTAGAAAATTTTTATCTTGTCATAATACTTTAATGGCTATTGATGAAAGTACTACTATTAAAAATCCAGATGCTAAAAGAACTAAGAATATATGTAAATTATCTGAAGGTGTTAAATATAGAAGAATATTAACAGGTTCCCCTATCACTAAATCACCTTTAGATTTATATAAACAATGTGAGTTTTTATACCCAGAACTATTGGGTCATTCTTCTTATTATACATTTAGAACAAGATATGCAGTAATGAAAACTGCTAATTTTGGTGGACGATCTGTTCAAATTGTTGTGGGGTATAGAAACCTATCGGAATTGTCTGAAAAATTAAAACCTTTTTCTTACCGAGTCTTGAAAGATGATTGTTTAGATCTTCCTGCTAAAACTTTTATGAAAAGAATTGTCAAACTCACACCAGAACAAGAAAAAATTTATAAACAGATGAAACATTTAGCGTTAGCTGAAATGGATGGAAAAACAATGAGTACAGCTACAGTCTTAACTCAATTAATGAGACTTCAACAAATTAATTGTGGTCATTTTACAGCTGATGATGGAACAATTAAATCAATAAAAAATAATAGAATCACTGAACTACTTGACACACTGGAAGAGATACACGGAAAAGTTGTAATATGGGGCCATTACCAGTACGATGTAGAAACAATCGTAGAACATCTTAAAAAAGAGTATGGGGATAACTCTGTTGTAACTTATTATGGATTAACTCCCATGAGTGATCGTCAAGATAATATTCAAAAATTTCAAGATAAAGAAAGTCCTGTTAGATTTTTAGTTGGAACTACTCAGACCGGTGGATATGGAATTACTTTAACAGCAGCCTCTACGATGATATATTACTCGAATGGTTATGACTTGGAAAAAAGACAACAATCAGAAGCTAGGATTGATCGTATCGGTCAGCATTTTCCAATGACCTATATCGATCTAATGGTAGAAAATACAGTCGATGAAAGAATTGTAAAAGCTTTAAGAAAAAAAGTAAATATTGCATCACAAATAATGGGGGAGGAATTAAAAGCATGGATTTAAAAGTTGTTGATGATTTTCTGCCTTCTAGAATTTTTAATCGATTATTGCAAGCAGTAGAGAGCCATGCAATAGCATGGGTATGGAATAATGATACTCATTATGATCCTGTTACTAAACAAGGAGATGATCTATGGATGTTGAGTCAATTTTTATTTGCCAGTGCAAGTGTTCCAGGAGGACCAGGTTCTCATCCACTCTATCCTGCTTTTCATGTCTTAGAAGACTATCAATTTGAGTTACGTCCTTTTACACAAGTGGTAAAATTAAAACTGAATCTTTATCCTAATCAAGGTAAAAGGGTATCACATGCCCAACACGCAGATATTTATGATAAAGGTAAACCCGATAAACGTATCATTACTTCTGTGTTTAATTTTCATACGTGCAATGGAGCAACTGTAGTGGGAAATAAAGAGGTTGATTCTAAAGCTAATAGACTTATATTATTTGATAATACTTTACATTATGGAATTACCCAAAGTGATATTCCTAGGCGAATAGTTTTAAATATGAATGTGCTTAAATGAAAGAATATAGTTTCCCTTTAAACTCTATGATTGGAGGATGGTTCATTCCTAAAAAAATATGTGACCATTTAATGCATTTATTTCAGACAAATGCAGATAAACATCAGAAAGGAGTAGTGGGGCCTCATCCTGCTCATGTTAATGAAGATATTAAAACTTCAACTGAATTAATTGTTGATCCTTACTACCAACATCAGACAATTATTGATTATCGAAAAAATTTAGATCTTGCTATCAAAGCTTATGAGAAAAGATACCCAGAATTAGAAGAGTTTTCTCAATATGGCCTGATTGAAACTTTTCAAATTCAACAATATAAACCCGGAGAAGGATTTAAAGGGTGGCATTTTGAAAGAAGCCATAAAAAGGATAATCGTTGTTTAGTGTTTATGACTTATTTAAATACGGTCCCTGATGCCGGCACCCATTTCAAATATCAGGACATCACGACTCCAGCTGAAAAAGGATTAACCTTGATTTGGCCACCAGATTTCACTCATACCCATAAAGGGCAGATTAGTGAAAAAGAAGAAAAATTTATAATTACGGGTTGGTTAGGATTTGCTTAATCCTAGAAAATCTGGGAGTATAGTAAAAGTTCACTCACAAATTTTTTCGGTTTTTAAACCATTGGTTCGTATTTCGTGCGACCGTCAACTTTCACAGCTTTTAAATACTGCTTTCTATTATTGTTTTCAGAATAACTACAGTGCACCCACCCAGAGTTTGGATCTGATTCTTTCCAGTACTCGAGGATCAATTGATCATAGTCTAGGGTTTCGTTGATGTAATCTGCTAATTCTTTATTAGATACTCCGAAGATTTCGAAGTCCGCCGCCTCGCCTTTTGCATGCTGCGACGTGATTTTTGAGCCTATGGCTGTACACAGCTCTGGAGAGCGATATCCGCTAGAAACGCTCACAACTCGAGAAAAGTGATCTCTAATTGGCTGTAGGACGTGCGTACAGAGCGATCTTAGGTTCTCCTGGTGCTCAGCACTAGGGGTATTATCGATGCCTTTTCTCTCTGCTGTCTGGCTCTTTGTGAGCTCGTTTAAGCTAAAATTATTGCTTAGTTTCATCCTTCTTCTCCTTTTCTTTATTTATCTCTATAACCTTATCTAAATCTTCCGTTGTGTATTCTAACTTCTGTAATGATCTTTTTAACGCAGAGTCTTTAGCTTTGCAAGCATCAGTCAGTTCATTAACTTGCTCCTTAAGGATTCTAACTTGCTCCTTATACTCATTAATAATTTCCTGGTATTCAGATTTTGGCATATATTATTGGTTAAGAATTACCTTTTACTTTTGGCATATATTACTGATTAAGAATTACCCTCTACCAAATAGTATATCTATTTTTTGTTCTGTAGTCATCTGATTAAATGGAATAGTTCCACCGGCTCCGCCCCCTTGAGCGGTCAGTGTTTCTTGATCCACACTAGGTAAATTTAATGAACCGAGGGTGGGTAGTGGTGTACCAGCATCCATAGGCATCAATGGATTTTCTACATTAGGAAAAGCTGGCTCATTCAATGAGAGTCTAGAAAATTGTCTGGCTAGAGAATTAATAGTAGTCGCTGCTTCTCTGTAAGGATTAGGTAGATCTAATCTTCTTGCGTTCTCTTCGAAAGCTCTTTGAATATTAAGTGATGGGGTATAGGGTCTGAATCTACCCTTCTCAATGGAGTCTAATTCTATAGCTGAGATATCTACATTACTGTCGTAAGCTTTTCTTGATATTCCTAATGTCTTAGCTGCATCTAAGTCCAATCTAAATTTTTTCTTAACATTAAACAGAGCTCTATTAGCATTGATGTATGCATCTACAATTTCTCTAGGTTCTATGGGTCCACCTCTTAAAGATTCTCTAGTAAATAAAGATCCTGATTGTCTAACTCCTTGTTTATAGTCAGCGACTTTAAATTTAATTGTTCGTTCAGGGTTAATATTGACAGCTCTGAAACCAAAGAGTCCTGCAAACTCATCCCCAAATTCATACTCTTGTCCGTACTCATCATACTTACCTCTAGTAATAACATCTACTTCTTTAATAGATCTATCTAATCTTTTAAACTGATCCAAAGAAAAAGGCATTTGAGCTTTAACTAAGTGTTCAAATATTTTAGTAGCTTTATTTCCTCCACTGTCTTGTTCGTTATAAACTTCATACCCTTCTCTAGTTCTTCCACCTCTCATGATAATATCTGATACAGCTTCAGTCCAAATCGATTCACTAATAAATGGCTCACCAAATTCTTTCATGGATTCAAAGACACCAGCTAATAAATCATTCATGATTCCATCTTCAGGAGCACCATCAGCTACTTGATTAATTACAGTTTGAAGAGGTCTAAGTAAGGTATCGTATGCATTAGCATGACTAAAGTCTACATACTTAAAGTTTCCTTCTTCATCTTTAATAGGAAGGATAGTAGAATTTTGAGACCAGCCAGCCACATATCTTCTGATAGCTTCTCTTTCTTCATCAGTCACATCGTAAATAGTTTGGAACATTTTTTGAGTTGCGTAAGGTACGGCTGCAACTGTTGTCGTAAATCCAAACAGTCTAGTGTAACCTATCCCAGTGAAAGGTTTAATGACTTGACCATTGGCTAACGTATAAGTTTGATTAATTTCTCTTAGTGCTCTTTGAACTATGTTTATTCCTGTTCTTGCGATCTCTGCTGGGAATGATACAAAGTTTCCAATAGGAAGTTTACGTAAGCCTTTAATAAAATCAGGGACGTAATCATAGTTAGGAATATTATTTTTAACAATGTCAGCTGCTTCTTTTTCTAACCATTCCTCTGTCACTTCAATCCATTCTCCCTTAGAATTCTTCATCCATGCATCTTTAGTTCCTCTTGCGACTCCTTGTTTTTCTAAAGCTCTTGCAAGTCTAGATTTTTCTATAGCCCAAGAATAAATTTTCCAGAAGTCATCCTCAGCTGTGTATAGATCTTGACCAATAGATTTTATTTTAGAAAGTTGTTTCATCATTCCTTTCATTCCTTTTTGGTAGCTCATGGTTGCACCAAAGTTTATATCTTCTAATAATCTGGAAAGATCTCCAAGTCTTACGTTACTATTTACAACCCCTAATCTAATAAGCTTATCGTATAAATCATTCTGTTGTCTTGTTCCTTTTAATCCTGTTTGTAATGTTTGGTAAGCTAACTTCATTGGATTTTCTACTAATTCTTTCCCTGCTACTGTTACATTTACCTTACCAAAGTTGGCAGGAATAATTCCATTTGCTGCTGCGAAAGCTCCAGCACTTATAAAGTTTCTCATGTGAGTGATGGGAGATAAAATCGTTTTAGCAATTTGTGATGTGGCTTTAGGATATAAAAGAAGTCCTGTGTACATGTCTCCTAACATTTCACTTCCCATTAAAGTAAAACCTTTAGAGTTAATTCCTTGAGCCTCAAGCGCTTCAGCTAACCCAGGACGTGCATAAAAAGTTTGTCCTCTGTTTCCAAAAGGATTACTGGCGCCTGATCCCAGACCCACTCTTCCTTTTTGAGCTTCATCCAAGACTTGAATAGGTCTATAGTCACTACCAAAAAAAGCACGGGCCTCATCCTCACTTTTTGCAAACATAGGCATGATATCTGTTTTACCTGTTGCTTCTATTTCCGCTTTTGCTTTAGCTAATAACTCATCATTTTTATTATAAATATTTCTAAAAAATATATTTCTTTGAGCAACTAAAGAAAGTTTAGCCATACCCCCTAAAATAGTTTGCATAGGGTTTTGTTGTTTACCTAAAAGCTCTTCAAAAGCTTTTCTAAATTCCGGAGCAATTTGTGAAAGCATGGGTTTCTTAAGTCCCATTCTTGTTGCTTCATCTAGAGTAGTCTTACCTAAAAAGAAATCAGGGATAGCAAAATAAGGATCGGATGGTTTATCCATTCTCATTCCTTTAGGAAGTTCAGCCGTGTCTAATACTCTTGCGACAGCTTGCTCTGCTTCTAGATCCGATAATGTTTTCCCTGGATTAACTTCTTCATAAGTTTTTTTAAATATATTTTTAACCTCAGTAACTGCTTCTTCAGTTGGTTTATATCTTAGCCATGGAATAATACTTTTGTTTTGCATGACATCATAAGTAGCCCCTAAGTAATCTTTAAATTTATTTCCAAATAGATCTTTGAATTCTTTAATTTCATCTGCGTCTAATGTTCTTCCAATAGATGTAAAGAGATCGTCCCATCGTTGTCTAACTTGTCCTAGTCCAACTTTAAGTGCAAGAATATCATCATCCTTAGCACCTAAATCTACGAGCTTGTCTGTCAGTGATCTCCATCCTTTCTTAGTAACTTTGGATCCGTCAGCTAGTGTTTCTACAAAATCTTCTTCCGGCATATTTCCCCATCTACTTTTCATACCTTCTGCCTTAGCTGTAAATCTTTTAGCGTCTGCAGGATTTAATTGTTTTATAAATTCTTCTTCTGTTAAAGGACGAGCCTTACTAGCTTTGTTTGCTGCTTCAAGCGCTAGTCTTCCTTCTGCATTTAAAACAGTTCTTACTTCACTAACTAGTTGTGGGTTTCCAGATAATAGTAAATCATTAATTTCTTTTAATAAAATATTTCTATTTTCAGTTGCAGTTTTTCCACCAGCACCTTTAGTTTTATTCCACATGGTTCTAAAAGGAGGAAACACACCATCAATAAATTTATCCGTATCTCTTGATATATTTTTAGCCAGTACAGTATCCGCACCTCTCATCCCTGTAGAAGCTCTTTCTATTTCAAAAAACTCTGGAGTCTTATCACTCCGTGCTCTAAATTTTCCGGCTACTTTGTCAATCCATCTGTCTAGTTTACTATTAGCAATGTCTAATTTTTCTCCACGACCTGCTAATCTTTTGACAGTCGAACCAATTCCACCAATAACTCCAGTAAATAAAGCTCCTTCAGTTCCAAACTTAACTCTGTTTAATAAATCTCGGACTGCATCTTCACCTTCACCTCTAGTAATTTCTGTGGGTCCACCAATTAAATCTCCAAAGCTACCAATCTTTTCTACGTCACCAACAAAGACTCCTTCAGCAGCACCACCGGCTAATGCACCCGCAATGAATTGATTCGTTTTACCTCTAGCATTTAAACGTGTGGCTTCTTGAACACCTTTTTGAAGAGAAGGATTTGAAAGTTGTAAATACTTACCACTTTTTTTAGCTAGCATTGATTGCTTAGCAAGTTGACTTCCTAGTTTAAAACCATAACCACCGGGTACCCCGATGTTAACTAAGAGTTCTGTAATTTTTCCTGCGGCAGTAGCTTCAGCTTTCTCATCCCATTCTGTTAGATCATCAAACCATTGTTCAACAGCTGCTGCTTTACCTGAGTTCACACCCAGATCCATCAGCGTTGCGCCTAATGAAAATAATCCTTTGGGAATTTGTAATAGACCTGAACCTACGCCTGCTAGCATAGATTGAAACGTCCCTATTTTATTACTGGGAGCAGGGGAGCGACCTAAAAGTTCATCAAGTGATGCCATAGGTTACCTCCTTATAATACTTGTTTGATTTTACCAGCGTTATCTACAACAAAGCCTGAACGTCCAATTACATAGTAACCAGGATCAAGATCTTGGGCTTTTACAATTGCTGTAAAAGTAGCTAGATCACTAGTGTATGTATCTTCTTTTTGAGCTTTTTCCATTTCAGTTTCACTCATAAGAACTTTAGGCATTTCTCCAACATCATCTTGAATAGTTCTAATTACAACCTCTTGATCTATTCCACCTTTTTTCATTCCTTGAGCAAAGGAAACTGCTTTTTCGGCTAAAGATGGTTTTTTAGAAAGATGGTTTAGAGCTGATGCCATATCTGGGAATACTCCACCCGCTACTAAATCTCTTGCGTTCTGTTGAAGTTGTCCACCTTTACCTTTAGCAATATCTTTTTCAATCTCACCTTTAACTTGCATTAAACCAACAGCTTCTTTAATCTGTTCAGGTTTATCGAATCGTTTACTTGTTCTTTCCACAATTGGATCAATTAATTCTCTACCAATGTTTGTCGGATCAAGAGTTCCTCTTTGAATAATTGTTTGACCGGCATCAATTAAAGCATCATAAGCTGCTGTCTTTTTAGCTTTGTCATAGCCCATCATTTCTAAGAGTTCATTGACTCTTTCGTCTTTGGCTAGTTTAGCATTTTTCTTTTTGGTATCTGCTATTAATTTTTTCTCTGCTTCAGTTAGTTTTTTAACTGTAGATTTTTTTTCTGGTTCTTCTGGTTTTTCTATAACTTCTGTTTCTTTCCACCAGCCACTTTGATCACCGGGTAGTACTGCTTCCACATATGATTTTGCTGCACCTGGAAGTGATTTTAAAGTTCCTTTACCTAGTCCATATGCTCCAGCTACTGTTTGAGGAAGAAGGGATGCTGTGAAGATAGGATTTTGTCTTAGGAATGATCCAGTTCTGAAACCTGCACCTGCTCCTCTAGGAGCCATAGGAGCACTTATGCCTCCTCTTGGCATTAAAATATCTTTTGCTCGTCCCATAATACCTAAGTTTTGTGCCCATGGTTTATAAGTTCGTGCAGCTTTAAATCCTCTCCAAGCTGCAGGTGCGAATCTCGCGGCTGCTGAAAGAGCTCCAGTAATTAAAGGAGCCCAGTGTTGTTCTCTACCACCAGCATCTCTAAATTGTTTTGGGTGTTGACCAACCAATAGCATTCGTCCACCCATATTTTTGGGTTCTCTAATGCCATGCATGATCCCTTCTTTAACCGGGCCACCCATTTTAAACATTGGTCTGTTGAGTGTTCTCATAATTAATTCCTAATTAAATATTTTACCGTACAATCCACCAATACCTAAAGCACTTCCTAAAGCTGTAGCCCAAGGATCTGAAGGGCCTGGTGCTTGATATTGCATTGGAGCCATACCACCAGCAAGACCTGTAATTCCTGTTCCGTATTGTGATAGTCTTCCGTAAGGTTCATAAGCTGCTGTCTGTGCTGCTTGTTGTTGTGCGGTTAACTGAGCTTGATTTAATCCTTGTCTTAAACTTCCAAGTTGTCCGAGAGCTCCTACGTCTGCTCCTAAACCTGCTCTTTGAAAATTAGAAAGACCCATTTGTCCAGCACCTAATGTTCCTTGATTAGTAAAAGCTTGTTGTGCTTGTTGTTGTGCTTGTTGTAATCCGGACTGTAACATTTGAGCTCTTAGTCCAGATCGGTTAGCTAAAGTATCAGCCTGATACTGACCAAGCATGGCGCCTTCTCTACCACCACCAAAGCCACCTGATGTTACGGCTGCATCTCTAATGTCTTGTTGACCTGCTTGTCTGGATAAATCGTATTGTCTTAATGTCTCATCAATAACATCCGTTTGATAAGGAGACATAAAAGGTTGATAGGCACTAGCACCTGTCAACCCTCCCATGTTTGTTAAATTAGCTTGAGCTGCTGTTAAATAAGGTTGATAAGATCCTACCCCTTGTTGAGCTAAATTAATAGCTGAAGTTTGTAGTGGATCTTCTCCCGCAACAAATTGTTTACCGGTAAATGTAGTTGTATCTATCGGTACTGAATATGTGGCTGTTGCCTGTTTGGCGAAATCTTTTGCTGTGTCTTCTAAATATCCTGGTATTGCCATTATGCTATCCTCGTTTCTAATTTTTTCATGTTGTCATACATTCCCTGAGCCCCGATGCCTTGAGACTCTTCTGAAATCTGTCCACCTTGTTCTAAGTGATCCATCATATTATGCATCACTTCTGCGCCAGCATCAATGTCTCCACCGCCAGCGTTTCTTACTGCATCAGCAGTAAATACGAATTCATTTTTACTTAATCTTGCTGGAACATCATCAGCTTTTTCTTTTCTTCCTATGCCAACGAAGCCACCATCTTTTCTATAATCTTTTTCTTTTCCTTTTAAATCTAATAAAGGCATAATTCCACCTTGAGCAGCTGCTACTCTTACGCCGCCAGTTGGATAATCAAATTTGTTATAACCTGCAGGTGTTGTATAACCAGAAACTCTTGTTCCGGGAACAGGACCTCCTCCTAGTAAACCTACTCTTCCACCATACGCTACCATTTCTCTGTCAGGTAAAACCGGTCCTGTTGGTTTTGGTCCAAAAGGATTTACAGGTTGTGTTGTGTCTGGTGGTAATACTGGTCCTTCAAGTTTAGATAAATCACCAACAATTTCAAAATATGCTTCACTGTCAGCAGCTATATCTGAAGCTTCGTCATAGCCATAACCTAAAAACATTAGGTGTTCTACTCTTTTAGTAAACCAATCAGGTCCAGCTGTATCTCCTTCAATCTCTTCCATTTGATCTGTAACTACTTCGTCTCCTTTAGGAGTCATAACCACAGACTCTTCGTCTTCTACTAATTCTCCTAATCGATATCCTGATCTTCCACCTTTGCTCATCATTTGTGGTTGAGCTGGAGCCATAGGTCCTCGTTGTTGAGCTTGTTTTAATACTTGCATTTTAAATTGTTGATAAGACATCGTACCACCTTGGTTACGATACTTTTGATATTCCATTTTTAACATTTGTTCGGCTTGAGCTTGTCCTGCTCCTCCACCGTTTAGTAAACCTGCTCTGCCACCATCAGCTAAATAATATCCTGGTTGAGCATAAATAGAACTTGGTAAAAAAGCTAAACTTGGATCTTGTCTTCGTGCCATATCTCTAATGTTAGAAATACTACCAGACGTTTCTTCCCATGGAGTTTCAATAATTTCTTCTTCCTCATCTCCCATAAAAGGTAAAGCTGTTCCGGCCGCGAGTAAAGCTCCTAGTCCCATTTTACCTAGAGAGAGTTTTCTTTTAGCTCCTTCTCCTGTGTGAAAAAGGTTTCCTAATAATGCTTTTTCTTTAAATAATCCGCCGAGTTTACTGCCCCAGCCGCCAGTACCACCCCAGGTAGTTCCGAAAAATTTAGGTGCCATATATGCACCTCCGGCTAATAAAGCCGCTTTGCCTACTGGACTTTTAGCTATTTTCTTAATAGGCTTCGTTATTTTCTTAACAAAGCTTCCTAAGCCGTATAATTGTCTGGGTTCATCAACACGTGATATCATAGTTTTGCCTCAATTTTTTCAATCTACTTTGTTTTTGCGAACAAATCAAGCTTCGGAAGCTTAACATGTACGTCTTGTTGCAGGTCTTCTTTCTTTATTCCAAAGGATTCTGCGTCCTCTACTGAGTTATAAATAGCCCCTGTTTTCTTGTGTTTTATAGTGTGTTTTACATCGGCTATTATTTTTTTACCATCTATTTCTATGGTTTTATCGGTCATCTATCGTGTTACCTCCTTTCTAATATTTAAATAACTAATAGTTATGTCTACCCCATCACTTACTGTACCAGCTGTGGTATATGAAAGAACCGTATTGCCTTCTACGACCATGGGATTTGTTAAAATTTCTACGCTAGCTGCTGTCGCTAATGTTTGAGTATTAATAACCTGAAACCCATTGTTGGTAATCGTAATGGTTGGAGTATTGCCTCCTGATTTATTAGTCACATGTAATGACTTAACGATATAGGTTTCATTAATTAAAGGGTTTTGATTTCCATCACTCCCTAGACCAAAAAATTTAATAGGTCCTTCGGCAGATGTACTTGTTACTCCATACATTTTATACTCATTGACTACAGCCATTATTCTATAAAGAAGCTCATGGCTTCTACCTCTTGTTTCATTTCTTCTTGAAACGTAGTATTGAGTTTATTAATAACTCCGTCTAAGTCTCGGACTAAAGATTGAAAAGTTTTTTGATCGTATGTTTCACTAGCACGTGTTAATGCTTGAGTTATTTTTGCCATTATACAAGTCTTGCTATTCCTTCTTCAACTACTTCTTCTTGCGGACCCTTTGCCATAGATTCAAATTCTTCCATAGCTAATCTTTCTGCGTCCATAGGACTGTATCCTAAGTCTAAATATTTTTCGAATAAGTTTTCTAAAATTCTGGTGTTGACATCATCAGAGGCCATTAAACCCATATCAACCCCTTCTTCTTGTTGAAGTTGGAAAGGAGTAACCTTTTCTTCTTCTGTCATCCATTGAGTAGGATCTCCTCCTTGGTAAAGACCAACTCTTCCACCTTTGTTAAAAGATCCGGAATAGTCAGTTGGACTTCTGTCATATGTAGTTCTATCTGGAGCACCATCAAATCGACTAGGCGCGGATCTCGTTACTTTTTCTCCATAATATCCGGAACCTGGCTGAAATCTTGTATGCCCGTAATCAGAAGCTGTGTTTTTACGTGTAATGTAGTCGGTACCACCTCGTCTGTCACCGTCACCACCTATTAATCCTCTGTCTTTTAATACATTTGTTAATCTTTGACTAATTCTTTTGTTGTTTGCAAGTCGGTTCATTGCCCAGTCTATTTTTTTATCTTCCATTTCTTCTATACTCTTACTTCCAAACAGAGAATCTAAATTCTTTTCATATCCTGGTCCCCATCCAATAACATCAGATGAAACTTTTAATCCAGTTGGGGATTGATAAAGTCCATATTCATTTCCTTTATACATTCCTGTTTGCCAAGGCTCTAGGGATCGTCCTTGCATAACTTCATCATAAAATCTTTGTTTAGCTTCGGGTCTTTGAAATTTGTCTCTTAACCATCCAAGACCTGCCATGACCGGGGTTTTAATATTATCATACCATCTATTATCAATGTTTCCACGATCTATACCTTGCATTCTTAATTGATGTTGCCAGTTAGCGTCGAGGTCATTACTTTTAGGATAAACTTCTTCTTCTACTATTGTTTCTTCTTGGGGTTGGTAATTCCAACGACCTACTGAACCGGCAGAGGTCTGCCAATTAGGGTCATTAATTCTATCTTTATACCTACCTTGATCGGCATTCATCCACCATGAAAGTCCTGGATTATTTTGATTATTGCCTATGGCGTTGTTAGCATATTTAGCTGCTTGTTGTACTCCATAATCGATTGGTAGTACGGATTCTACATTATTGTCAAAAGGCCATGCCATAATTATCTTCTCCCATCGGGTTGTATATCTAATCTAAACGTACCAAGTTTCCAGTTTTGTGATGCTCCAGTATTGGCTATTTTTAAAGCTATTCCCCGAGCCCTGGCACGTGTATCTACTTTATCAGTGGAACTGGTGATTGTAAAGGGTCCATATGGAGAGCTTGCGGCTGTATCATTAGGATAATCTCTCAGGAATAAAGTGATCTGAGTATTTCCGGTTTGACTAATAAAATCAGGAATAAATCTTCTTATCTTCATAATGTATTCACCATCCCCTCGAAGATCAGGAGTTCCAATAACTTGTCCTGTCTGACCTCTTCGTTGAGTAATATCAAAATCTCCTGAAGTAATGTTGGCTGTTATCGCTGTAATAACTCCTCCAGCATCTACTTGATCAGTTCCTGTTTCGTGTTCATAATAAATGCTAGTTCCATCACTATTACCCACAACATCAAAAGATGCATTATCACTGGTGCTATAAGAAGTAGCATGGGGTTTACCAAATAAAGAAGAATCAGCCCATGTTGTTCGAGCCAAAGATCCCGTAGTCCATACGGGTTTTTTAGCAATGATCGATTCCATATAATTATAAGTTACTACACGATCTAAAACATCGGATCCATTAGATGCATAGTACCAACTGATCTCAGTAAATAGATTATTAAGACCACAACAAACTAAATTTCTAGCAACAGTATTAATATCATCATAGACATAGTCTTCAACAAGACATGGTAGTGATGTAAGTTGACCTGAGTAACTAAAGAAACCATTTTCAGACATCCAGTACGCAGCTCCATCTACTTCAACAGCTGAATTTTTTCCTAACAGTCCACAGTTCGTTCCTACTTGTTCAAAAGAAAAGGTAAAAGGAGCTCCTACAAATCTCATTAAATACATGGCAGAATCAGTCCAGATATAAATGGCATCTCGTCCTTTCTTAGCTCCCATAATTTTAGATCCATTAGCTAGTCGTTGAGTTCCTGCCGTATTGTTAGCTGTTACCGTATAAGAATCAGTAGCATTAATACTTTCTTGAGTAGAGAATCGTATAAACATATCATCTTGAGTAGAATCATCTGTAGTAGTCGTCGTTGTTCCAAAAAATATTAAGTGTCGAGCAGTGGGTGAAACTAGAACATGTCTTGATTTAGCCGGAGCATTTGACATCACAGTTGCTCGGTTAGCTGTTGGGTTAGACGCAGCTGAATCCCATTCATAACAAGCTCCGTTATAAATAAGAGCAATTAATTTTGTTCCATAGTTATCTAAAACCCATAGACCGGGTTCGATAGTATAGTCAGCTGAAGATGCTTCGCCCCATGCAACGTAATCTGAAATATCGGTTACCGTATCACCAGAGCTGTGAGTCGATGGTGAGGAAGAACTGGATTGTGGTGTCGTTCCATTCACTCCTCTAGCCCCTCCACTTAAAACTCCTGTGGTTGTATTATTAGCAGTAAAAGAAATGTCTTCTGTTCCTACTCTAATTTCTCCGGAAGTAGGGAAAGCGGTTGAATCAGCAAGGGTAATATTTGTGGTACTGACATCTGCAATGTTAGCAGCTAATGTAGTTGTAGCTACTCCTGAAGCTTGTCCAGACCAGTTCCCTGTTCCCCATCCATAGCCACCCACTTCTTGTGCGGGTCCGACCGAAACATAGAGTTGAGCTGTTGCCGATCCTGTATTACTTAAAGGGGTTCCTGATTCTGCAGTTGCCATTGTAATAGTAATAGTCGTAGCAGTCGGTGCTGACGCTACCATAAATTTGATGTCTTCAAAGGAAGCATCGCTATAAGTAGAAGAACCCGTTACACCACTAACTGAGGTAAATTTAACAATGTCATCATCAACTAATCCATGGGAACTTGGAAAAGTAACGGTAACAGTTCTTTGACTTGAGGTGCTGGTAAAATCACAACCGGCTATTGAAGTTCGAAGAGGATGAATATCATAATATTGACCCCCTGAATAAACGTATAAAATTCTGTTAGTTCCTATGCCTGCGTATTTAATTCCAGCATTATCATCAAAATGGTGTAGGGCTCTAGCGGCACCTGTTAGTTTATCCTCTCCTAATTGGTCCCATCCCCCTATTTTTTCCGGAGATCCATATCTAAAACGTACATTATCCCCACCTGTCCATTGTCCTTCTGCGCCTGTGGGAGTAACTTGTTTATTAAATCCGGGTGTAAAGCCTAATTTTTGTAGCATAAATGTCCTATATATGAGGATTTTATACTACATCATTGAGCTGGGATCAATTAGTTCTTAACTAGGGATATAGTCCATTCTAGATCAGAGATTAAATCTTTTACATAGACTTTTCTCTTTTTTTCTCTGCGGATATATTTATGTAATTCTTCGAGATCTAAAACAAGCCAATCTTTTTCACCTTCAATGACCATCTTTTGAGCCTTAGAATCAAGGCGTCCTTTTTGTGCTAATTCTTCGTTAGGTAATCTTAACAGGTCCCTAACGTCAAATCTATAGAAAGCATTTGTGCCTTTTATTATACCTGCAATATTCCATGATGTTTTTTCTTTGGGGTATTCTATAGCTGTAAGATGTTTAGCAAATCTTTCAACTATCATTTTTTTAACAGATTATTAACCAGCTTCTTTTTCAAATTACTAAAGGTATAAAAGAGACCTAAATTATCGGAATGTTTAAATTTTTTATCTTTGTAAACTAGCTTAACACTATCTTCAGTTTCTACGTTTATGTAACATAAGGGTGTGCCTTGAGGAATATATAGATGATTCTGTCCTTTTTTCACAGCTATAAAAATGTTTAAATCCATGGTTTCTTTACAGTTAATTATTCCAGGGATTGTTTCAAAATCATTCATGTGCCACCAAGGATTGGTAACAAGTAAATTTTGATTACATTGAACAAATATTTGTGGAGAGAATTTAAGTACACAGGCATAGTTACTTTTGGCATATTCTATAAATTGCCAATCTGCGTGTTTCTTAATAAAATTACTCCAAGGAAAAGGTCCGACAGATCCTCTAATTTCATGTTGATCAATAAACAATTCAATATCATAGGGACAAGTAAATAAGATACTTCTTTTAAAAAGATTTATAAAACCTGAACAAGTTCTAATAGTGGTGCTTGATCTTACTCTTCTTTTTTGATTATCGAAAAAAGCTTTAGGAATGTCTTTAAAGTATTTAGGAATATTTGAAGGAAAGGATAATAAAAAATTCTTTAATATGTGCACAGGTATTTCATTAGTCAGAATGGTTATCTCTTTCTTTTTATTAAACATGTTTATGATTTACATTGAAAGCAAATGTCACTCTTTCATAGTCCTCTTTTTGTTTATTAACTTCGTGCATTAATTTAGATGGAAAAATTATCATATCCCCTTTCTCTCCTATAAAATTTATATTTTTTTCTGTAAAAATAGTCTTGTCTTTTTTATTGTTAAAGTAAATAACTCCTGAAAAATAGCCTGCGTGATTGTGGGGAGGATTACTATTGTTTTTATATGCATAATTTATCCAGACGTCATAACCATCAAAATGACCATTCCATTTTCTAATAAAAAAATTTCTGTGAGATTCCTTTGCTAAGATTCCACATAATCTCGTGACATATGCCAGCCAATAAGAGTTCTCTATTAAATAAGAAGGAACAGAGGTTTGATAATGATTAGTTTCAGAACCCACATTTTCGTGAAGCTTTAATTCAAAAAGCGGATGTTTTTTAATCTTATCACATTCTTTTTTCCAATGACTAAGTTCTTTAATTATTTCTTTTGGAAGCCTAACGTGAGCTATATCTTTATCTATTAATTTATATTCTATCATTTTTTTAAAGGACTCCAGAATTTAATCTTTTCAAAATTAAAAGAAATTAAAAACCTATCTTTTTTTATTTTACTTTTTTCCACTTTATGTAGGGTGTCCCCGTGAAAAAAAACTAATTTACCTATTTTTTCTTCCGCGTTTATATTAAACTCTGGAAAGTAAGTTCCTGGACCGCCTTCTGTTAAATATAATATTCCAGAAATATCAGACGGTGAATGTTTATGTTGAAAAGTTTCAACATACTTTGAAGACCAAGTTCCCCAACAAGATGCCAGCTGAAGATCAGGTAATTTTAAAATACCAACTAAATAACTCATGTTGGCAAAAATAGAGGACATGGTAGGATCCTTTGAAAAGCACTGCCAATCAGTCATTTTATTTCTAACATTAGTTTTATAACTTAATTCTTTATTTACATTAGCTTTAATTTTTTCAATTAAAGGTTTAGGATTAAAATCTTTTAACACTTCTTCATGTAAAAAAAGATTGGTTATTTTTCTAACCTCTTTAAAAACTATATGCTTATTATTCATTTCTTTATAAATAGTATTCTTGTATAGTATATAAAATAGTGGTATAAGACAACTACTAAAGATATAAAACTGAAAGATATGAAACTTAAATGGCAATACTGGTTTTTTAAAAATGCGTTATCTCATCAATTTTGTGATGATATATTAAGATACTGTCATAATAAAAAGACGGAATTAGGGACTGTTAGTGGTGTCCAGGACAAGAAGAAAACAGAGAAAAATTTAGCCAAGCTTCTTAAACATAGAAATTCTAATGTTGGTTGGATTGGAGAACCTTGGATGTATCACGAAATACATAATTTAGTACACAGAGCTAATAGATCCGCTGAATGGAATTTTCATTGGAACTATAGCGAACCTGCTCAATATACTGTTTATAAAAAAGGACAGTTCTATGGGTGGCATCAAGATTCTTTTGATAAACCAGCGCATGATCCAAAGAATCCAAACTATCACGGTAAAATAAGAAAACTTTCTGTAACTATTTCATTGAGTGATTCGAGTGAATACACTGGAGGTCGTTTACAATTTTTAGATCGCTCAGGATATAAACAAAAAATAATAACTTGTACGGAAGTTCTAACCAAAGGGTCGCTTGTAGTTTTTCCATCGTTCATGTGGCATCGAGTTACTCCAGTTAAAAAAGGAATAAGAAAATCTTTAGTCATGTGGAATTTAGGAGATCCGTTTAAATAAAATGAATCTAACAAAAATACAAAAAGTTAAAAATCACATTGATATAAAAGATAAGTTATTAGATTTAATCTCTAATACTCCAGGTGAAATGTATACTAGTACAAGTAAAACTGACTTAAATTATAATATTACTTTTTCAGATTGGAGCGTTAAGAAAGATCATGATTACAAAAAATATTATCTAGAACAGATTTTTCCCTACTTTGAAAATATGCAGCAATTTATTAATTGTTGTAAATCAGTAATACACAATGTTTGGTTTCACCAATATAATAAACACGACTTTCATGATTGGCATATACATGGTGGTTGTCATTTCGCCAGTGTGTATTATTTAGAATTACCTAACAAAAAATACGCTACTGAATTTTATGATTTTGAAAATAAAAAGACCATAAAGTATAATATGCAGGAAGGTGATTTAATTATATTTCCTTCTTATATACCACATAGAGCAGTTAAAGTTTTAGATGAGGGTAGAAAAACTATTATTTCAGCTAATTATAGTTTAGAATTATTAGATAAAAAATTTTATGAGGAAGAAATAAATAAATGAATTTTTTTGAAAAAAATAGACACGTGTTTTTGAAAAAAGCTATCTCTAAAGAGCTGGCTGAGTTTTGCTATAATTACTTTATACTAAAACGAGATGTACATAGAACTATGCTTCAACACCGATTAATAAGCCCTTATATTGAATACTTTGGAAAGTATGATGATAGTCAAGCCCTTAATACTTATTCTCATTATTCTGATATTGTTATGGAAACTCTTTTAATGAAACTCCATCCTGTAATGGAAAAAAACACAGGATTAGGATTATACCCTAACTATTCATATGCTAGGATTTATAAAAAAGGTGATGTTTTAAAAAGACATAAAGATAGAATGAGTTGTGAAATATCTACTACTCTTAATTTAGGGGGAGACCCTTGGCCAATTTATGTAGAGCCCAATAAAAATGTAGGAAACCCTAAGGATGGTAAAAAAGGAATAACGTTTGTTAGTAAAAACAAAGGTAAAAAAATTCTTATGGAACCCGGAGATATGCTAATCTATAGAGGGTGTGATTTAGAACATTGGAGAGAAGAATTTAAAGGAAATGTTTGTGCTCAGGTATTTTTACATTACAGTGATAAAAAAGCAAAAGATTCAAAGAAAAATATTTTTGACGGAAGACCTCATTTAGGTCTTTGTAATTTACTTAATGCAAAAATTGTAAAATAATTAACCGACGAAATCCCAAGATACAGTTTCTTCATTCCACTGGTATCTGTCTTTTTCTGGATTACCTTCTGCATCTACATACGTAGGATCTGCTGCGTGCATATCAAAAGTTTCTGGATAAGCTACAGGAGGAACATATCTAAGAGTAGTTTCGTCTAATACCCAACTTGGATGTTTTTTTGGTGGAATAAATGCGTCTTTTGCAGCATCATAAGTAAAATCTGGAGAAGCAAAATTTTTTCTAAAAGAACCATCTTCTGAAGTTTGAATGTATTTTATACCAACAGCTTTAGTAAGACCAATTTGTTGTTGAAAATGATTTGCTGCTGCTTCTGATTGATCACCACCATTAGCATCAATATCATCCTGACAGGCTGCAAGAACTCTTATAACTACATTATTTGAATCAATCTCTGCAAAATAAGCCATTATTCTTCTACCGTCACTGTGCCACTAACTGTAAATGTAGCTAATTTAGTTCCGTCTGGAGCTGTTCCAGTTGTGTTTGTTCCTGGAGCCACTGTAAAAGTAGATCCACTAGGTGCTCTTAAAATAACTATACCAGTACCACCAGTACCGCCTGTGTGACCCATATCAGAGCCGCCGCCACCGCCGCCGCCTGTATTACTAGAGCCGCCTGAGCCAGGACCATTACTGCCACCAGCACCGCCGCCACCAGGGCCGGCGCCACCAGGGCCACCAGAGCCACCAGGGCCTGAGCCTCCGCCGCCTCCGCCGCCTGCATAAGTTACGGGTGAGCCTGAAATTGAATTTGCTGTTCCACTACCACCTGCGCTTCCAGGTTTTCCAGAATTGTTTGAACCAGCTGTCGCATGACCGCCGCCACCACAACCGCCGTAATTGGTTGGACTAGTTGGAGTACCTCCATCTTGTCCTTCGGGTGGAGAATAACCGCCTGCATTTCCTGTAGCACCTGGAAGTGTGGGATATCCACCGCCTCCTCCAGATCCTCCTGTGTAAGCAGGTCCTGTTCCACCTCCGCCACCACGGCCTCCGCCTGTAGAAGCAATGATTGAACCACTTGCGCCTATTTCTGTGTTTGATCCTGAATTATCGTGTGCACCTCCGCCACCAACTGTTACTGTTTGGGATTCTCCTGAAGGTATTTCTATTTTTGTTCCGCCTGGGAAAGAAGTTCTGAAACCGCCAGCACCACCGCCGCCGCCGGATCCTCCGCCGTCACCGCCACCGCCACCACCAGCGACAACTAAATAATCGACTTCTACCATTTTCACGCCTGATCCTGATCCGAAGCCTAAAACTTTATAACCGAATTGAGTCATTTTTCTTTCCTCCTTTTAAGGTTATGCGTCGTTAGCAGCGTCTGTTGTATAGAATAATTTAATTCCTAATAATCGTGCATCACCAGTAAAGGTATCACTGCCGTCGGCTGCATCTCTGTATAATTGAAAAAATGTTAAATCGTCATCAGCTGGACTACCTGCAATTGTCATTGCAGAGCTAACTGAAGAAACAAGGACGTCTTCAATGGCACCGCCACCAGCGTCTGTAACTTCTTGTGCTGTTCCGAAAACAACATCAGCTGTGTCATCGTTAGTAACACTAACTCCTTGTAATCCCATAATAACGTTTCCTGTATTTGTATTACTTGGAGCCCAAAAATATTGAAAAGTTACTGTTCCTAAATTCCATGACTTAGGCATTGCAATAGCAAACTGTGCGTATTCCGCTGTACCTGCATCATAATCTAAAACTTTTAAATCAGGTCTTGTTGCTGTTGTTTCAAATTGTTCTGCTGCAGCACCATTTGTTGTTGATGCATACATTGCTGCTGCAGGAACCCAAATAGTTTCTGTGCCCGCAATTTTAACTGCCGCTGATCCTGATTTAAGAACTCCTGTTCCTTTAGGATTTATATTAATACCAACGTTAGTTTCACCGGTTGCAGAAATAACTGGACCTGCAACTCCAGTCCCAGCATTTGCTATAGTAAGTTCATTAACTGCTGAACCTGTTGCAGTAAAATTAATTAATTCATTTCCGTTAGTATCTAAAATATTAGTACCAATTTTTGGTGAAGTTAAAGTTTTGTTAGTTAAAGTTTGTGTACCATCAAGAGTAACGGTTCCCATTCCAACATCAACAATGTTAGGGTTAGTTCCATCATCACCTGCTGCGTAAAGAATTTTTGTTCCTTTATCTGTAGCTGACCAAGTTACGCTAGAACCAGAACCTGATACATATTTAAATTCAACTGTATAAGCTCCGCTTGATCCATTAGTGATAATATAAAAAGTTTGAACGTCTAGAGGAATAGTTACTGTTCTATTTCCTGTAATTGATCCTGTTAATTTAATAATTCTGTGTGCAAGTGTAGCACCTGTTGATCCATCAGAAACTGATAGAGTAGTAGCTCCAGCTCCGCCAGCTATATCTTGTGCAGTATAACCACCTGCTATTTGTTCGATGATATCCCAGTTAGTGTTTGTTAGAGTTCCCCATGTACCGGCTTTTTCACCAGTCGTCATTAACTGAATACCAAGAGGTGTATAATTTGATCCCATAATTTTAATCTCCTAATTTAAGCGGTGTGCTTTACGTATGTATAAGAAGTATTGCCAGTAATGTCAATATCTTTATAACCTAACGGAGAAACGCCGCTTGATCCCAAACTACCAGTAATTAAGTATCCAGTCAAGCCTATTGACATATTTGTAGGAGATATTGTTCCTTCAGATCCTGTAATTGTCAACTTAGATAATCCTACTGTGATATAATCTATCGCAGGTATAGTACCTAAACTTGCAGTTATCGCAAAACCACTTGGAGAAACTCTTTGAACATCTCCAACAGCTACAGCAGCTAGAGTCATAGTTCCTGTGAATCCAGATAAACCTACAACATCTGCTGGAGCAATAGATCCTACATTTCCTGTAATAGCTTGACCTCCTAATCCTTGTGTATGGTCAGCTCCATTATTAACTGAAATTGATCCTCGAGCAACAGTTCCTAAGAAAGTGTTAGTAAGAATATGTTTGAAATCGTAATTTGGTGTTGGTGTTCCTAATGCACCAGTCATTGATTGGCCACTTAATCCAACCGTGTCTGCTACTAAGTGATTCATTACAAATGGTTGTCCACCCCAACTACTATTACCAAATGAGATTTCTCCCCAGCCATCAGGTCCCATGTGGCCGGTCATTTCGAATCCAGTTATATCAGCTACGGTTGTAGTATTTTGTCCCCAGTTACCAATACCCCATTCATCTCTACCCCAACCTTCTTCTGATTGAGCATAAGCTAAAGTTCCTAAAGATGCTGTAATTGATAAACCAGAAATAGATACTGTTGGACTGTTACTATCGCCCCAAGGTTCATTACCCCATGTAGCACGTCCCCATCCTTGTTCGGATGCACCAACCGGTGTGCCGAGATATCCAGTCATGGATAGACCAGTAATAGGAATGCTTAAAGTATCATCTCCCCAGTCATCTTCACCCCAGGAATGTCTGCCCCAACCATCTGTGGCTGCGGCGTAAGATAGGTCTCCTAAAGAAGCTGTAATTGAATATCCAGTAACAGGAATAGTCATTCCGGACTCACCCCAGTCCTCTACGCCCCAGGCATCACTGCCCCAACCTGTTTCATTATAAGAAATTACATCGCCTAATGCGGCTGTAATTGAATAGCCAGAAGGATGTATTGTGAAAACGTCTTGTTGACCCCAGTCACCTTGACCCCAGGTACTACCGGATTCTCCCCAAGAATTAGCCATAAGGAACTACCTCCTTACGACGTTATTCTAATAATCGCGTCGGATGAATCGTTAGTTGGAAATTGGATTGTGAAAGTTCCAGATGAAACTGTTTTATCTCCACCGAAATCAATAACTGCTACTGCCGCATTTGACGTCAGTCCAGAAATTGAAGATGAATTATAAATTAAACAACCACGAGCTGTGAAAGAAGACGATGTCCAAGAAACGTCTGAAAAATCAGTGTAAGAAGTTGTTGTACTTTTAGCAACGCCTGTGTTGGTTAAAGCTTTTCCGCCACCAGAATAACCGGTTCCAGAAACTTCGCTACCAGTTCCATAAGCAGTTGTTGTAGTACCTAAACTTGCACTGTTAGTGTACAACGCAATTTTAAAAGCGCTTCCTGCCGGAGTATCTCCAGAAGCATTAAAGCTATGGTAGCCTCCTAATAACTCTTCTTTAAAAGTATTTGTTAAACACGATGATATAGCCATAATATTTTTCTCCTAATTTACGGTGACGGAGATTTGATCGGAATTCTTACAGTACCATCTGTATAATCGTCTCGTCTTCGTCTACCAATTTGCACTCCTGCAAACTTCTGTACCTCTTGTTTATATTTATTTTCATATAATGTCAACATATCCATTGGACCTTTTAAATATGCAAAAGCTTCTGTTAAGCAGCAATATAGGAGGCCCTGTGAAAAGTATTGACTAACATAGGTTCCCGAAGTTGCTGATACTAAACTCTTAGGTACCATATCATAATAGATTCTAAATCGGTAAGTAGCATCAGGAGTAGGCGCTACATATAGGCCCCCTGAAGTAGTGGATGAAGTTCCCGTGGCTCCTCCAAACATCGCATAATACTTAGGAAAACCAGTGACATCTTGACCTGTATTAGCTCCCTCAGTCCCAGTTAATCTATTAACATATTCACTTAAATAAGTTTGGTCTTTTTTCTGGAGCCATGTTCCTTCCCCTTCGCTATTGGCTGTAGATTCAAAAACCTCTACTCCTCGTACAAAAACGGTTCCAGTACTTCCTTTAGTTCCTAAACCAGGGGCATTGATGGTATTATCATCAACGGCTAAATTTCCTTCACTTACATATCTATATGCATCAAGAGGAACATCGAGAAAAATTCTATTTTCTGCATTTTCTATAAATCTATTACAAAGAGCTGCAGTTAATACATTTGAATCTACTTCAGTATAGTTTCTCATGTCAGTTACTAAATTATCGTAATTATATCCAGCCATTATGCTCCTATGTTTTCTGGGAGTATTTTAAAAGTTTTTCCAAAAAAATTTCTCCATATTTTTTTAAACAATCTAATAATCATTATGCTCTTCTTTGATTAACTGGTCCTACGACGCAATTAATCCCGCCCCCTGTTTCAGTTGTACTGGCTGCAGATGCCAAAGTCAACGTAAAGCTATTATACTGTGTTACTGTTGAAGGCACTCCTGCTTGTTTAACAGTAGTCGAAACTACTGAAGCAATCTTATAAGATCCAAAAACTTTAGCCCCACTGTTATGAGAACGAGCTGTCGTATTTATAGGAGTTTCACCTCTGTAAGGCGATGCGGTTCCTCTTGTACATCCTGTTAAATCATTACTGGATTTACCAGTATATTTAATTGTTTCATTAGCCAAAGTACCAACGAGTAAAGGGTCACTTGTATCAGCGGAAGTTAAAACTTTTCTAATAACAATATAGCCGCTAGTTGGAAAACTAGAAGCATCAGTTAATGTAACAGTAGTTGCACTAGAAGTAATATTTCCATTTAAAGTAGTGTTTAATTCTAAGGCTGCAATTGAAACTCCTCCCACTGCTTCATCAACTCCAGTAAATCTAACTTGATCATTAACTTTTAATCCACCAAAAGGAAATGAAAAAGTTAATGTAGTATTAGAAGCCGTTGAGAATGGATTATTAGGTAAAAAATCTTCAGTTGCAAACTCAGTTCTAGCTGGTCTTGCATGTTGTAAAGCTTGAGGGTCCGCACTGGTTGGTTTAGGACTTAGCTGAGGAGACTTAGGTTCAAACTCTGTATAATGAACCCATGCACCATTCCATTCTCTTACCATTTCTTGATAAGGAAATGCTAATCCAGATCTATCTGAAATCATCAGTGCAAATCTACCTTGTGAAAATGTAGTCATAATTAAGCGTTAGGATAGTAAACCTTAGGCGCAATATATGTACTCGTAATATCAGCATCCTCTTTAACGGCTCTAGCCAATTCATCCTCATATAATAATTTTAATTCTTGTGTTCTTTGAGGAGCATTTTTTTGTGATAGATAATAAGCTAATCCTGCACACATACATGGAACAAATCTAAATGGAACATCAGTTGCATTTGTGTAAGCTCCTACATCTTGAATTCTTTTTACATAATAATAATTTATTTTATTTCCATCTTCTGCTGCACCAGGTGTTAAGTACAAAGTGATAGTTGTTTTATCAATAAATCTTTCTACAAAATATTGAGTAGGAATTCCTTTAGAAGTCTTATTAGAAAAACCTTGATATTGAGATCTGCTGATAGCAGTCATTGGAGTATCTACATTTGTCGAAGTAATTCTGTAATTAGCTTCTAGAACATTGTCTACGCCATACACAGCAGTAGCATCAGAAGTACCATCTCCTGTAGATCTGTACATTGTGTAGGTTGCTTGACCATCAACTAAAGTAATATTGTTATTGGCAACTTCCCAATAATGTAAACCTCTGTTGGCCCATTCTGAAAATAAAATATTTAACGATCGTTTAGCAGTTTTTAATTGATAACCACTAACGTTTTGAAGACCAATACGTTCGTAAGATTCTTCTACAATTTCTTCAATTGGAAGAGTCTTGTCAAAAGTATAAGACTGAGAAGTAGTGTTAGCCATCTAACCCTACCCATAGAAAACGGTTACGTGTGTTGTTACTGCGTTCGTTACTTTTAAACTTGTGTTAACCTTAATTCCCGTTCCTGGTAACATTATGTTTCCATAAACAGGAGCTTTATGATCTGTAACATTTGAAGCTGGAACATGAATGACCCATACTGCTGTTGTATCATCATTAACTGTTATTGTTCCTGCACCAACATTAGATGGTTGCGTCCATGACACTCCTAAAACTCTTGCTGGACCATTAAACACAGTCGTCGTAGCAGTTGACGTAATGTTCGCTGTTTTTATATCCACTGGATATGTGCTCATATTTTTCTCCTTAGTCGTGAGCTCCCGAAGGAGCTCACATTATTTTATTAGCTTAAGTTTCTATTTTGAAGGTATTCCACCGTCAAAACACCAACACCGCTACCTCCGGCAACAGAGTCAACATAGATAGTAACATCAGATGTACCAATGTCCTTCCAAGATGCTTCTGTTCCAGTAGCTGCTGCAGTTACTCTGTGATTTCCTAAAGCTGTAGCTGCGAGACCATCGCAAAACAGATCAGGATCCGCAGATGTTCCAACATCAATTGTGTTAGTTCCACCATCCCAAGCAGTTTGTACCAAAACATACATGTTTGTGATTTGGCTATTTGCTGGAATAATAATAGAAGTAGCTGTATTAGCAGCGAGTTCAGTAATTGCTGCAGATTGTGCCATTGTGACAAAACCTAAATTAGCTGATGCTCCTTCTCTAATTGTTCCGGCTTTTACTGGTCCGGAAAATGTAGTTGTACCCATAATTATAATCCTCCTAGATTATGTGAATGTAGTCTCTAGGTCGTCGACTATACTCGTCTACATTCGTTTTTAATTGTATAGTAATTTAGATATAACTCACTTTTGCGTAGAGCGCAAGAGATTACGTTGTTTGGAAAGGTTTCCGAGATGTAGCGTTTTATTAAGTGGCTACTGACACTTCAGGCCTTGAACTAATGATCTTATTTCTAAGATCAGCTTCACGAGCTTCTGCCAACTTGATCTGAGTAATGATGCTTTTAATCTTTTCATCAATCTCAACCATGTGGAGAGTATATTTTCCTGATTCGTTATACTCCTGCTCCCAACTCAACTCCAAGGACTTTTTTTGTTTGTACAGGTCTTGGGTCATTTATAACTTCCTCATAAGTTATCCACTTACCTTTTTTACCGGTAAATCCATCAGACTCGAACTTTACCTCATTTTTTCCTAGCTTGTCAAGGATAGAATTTTCGATATCTCGAGGGGTGTCTTCACACTTAACAATAAAGTTAGCGTAATAGCCACAATATCTTATTTGAATTCTGAAGTTCTTCATAGGTAATTTATCACTTTATTGTCGAAATGAGGCAGTTTTGAGGCCGCCTCATTTCTAATTTATTGCTTAAGTATTAAGCACCTTCAACACCGAAGATACCTCTAGGGTCTGATACGCCAAAAACGTATCTTTCTCTAGCTTTGTATCTAACGTTGCCTGTATCGAAATCTCCTTCCATCTTAGTTGTAAGAGGGGATCTATCGAAATGCTTCATACCATTAGGCACATCTGTGATTATGTACCAAGAGTCAGAATCAGTTAGGTAGTTGTTCACTCTGTATCCTTGAGGAATCATACCCATTGATTTAACTGCGTTGATATCATTATCAGCCGTAGCAGTTCTACCTTCAGATTTCATCAATCTTTCAGCAGTAAACTGATTAGCAGATGGAACAATCATCTTCACACCTTTTGCAGCAATTTTTAAACCTCTTTCATCAGTTAGTGCAGCAATGTCAATCAATGCTTGCTCTAATGATGTTTCGTTTAAATCCGCTTGCGTAGTTAACGTGTTCTGGAAAGAACCCGCTATCGTTGGGTGTGCAGTGTTAAACAATGAAACAGCGTCTCCAGAATCAAAATTATCTGTAGTAGGTAATCCTTGATTCAAAGGGACAGCAGCTTTCACTTGTTTAGTGTTTGCCATCGATCTTGCTAATGCTTTTGTGTATCTAGAAGCAAGTCTGTCATACAGGTTATCTTCAATAGCTTCCTCAGTGATTGCGAAAGCGAGAGCAATTGTCTCGTTCGTATATCTTGCTGTGAAAGTTTCTTGCGCATCGTCATAAGAAACCCCTTGTCCTTCGGGTTTTACTTGTGCGTTTGCGAAACCTGACAACATTACTTCTTCTTCAAAAGCACGGTCAGATGATTCAGTGACGTATATTTCCGCCGACTGATTTTCGTATTGTTTATACTCAAGTCCAAATAGTGCATTTAGACCTGGTTCTAGTTCTTTAACTAGCTGGTTACGTGATATAGCCATGTCTTATACTCCTATTATGTTAAAACAGCACCGTTGTAGTAGATTGATTCATTCAATCTAACAACCCAGTTGCTGTTCGCAGAACCTGTATCGCTGTTATCTGGATCTTCTGATAAACGGATAATTCTCCATTGACCAGTTGCTCCTGACCCTGTCACTGCAGTCGAAATTTCTTCATTTGACTGACCAGACAAAGTTGACCCCGCAGCATACGTGTGAGTGTCAATTAGACATCCTGCAGCTGCTTGAGTTAGAGTTCCAGCGGTTTGTACCTCATACAATTGTTGAGGGTTGGTATAACAATACGCGTCTATTGTTCCAGTAGTGATATTTACCGCTCCTGGATAATAGGCTTTCCATGTAGGCTTAGCAGTCGTTGGGTCTGTATAGAAACAGCCATTGAAAACACCAAAGTTTAAAGTATCTTCAGCTGGAGGGGAAACAGAAATGTATCCCACTGCAACTGCGTTACTGTTTGCATCTGTTGCGGAACTGTTGTGGTTCCCCATCATGCAAAGATCACCTTGGTAAATCGCTGACGTTGAATTGTCTGCGATTTGGTACTTAGAAGTACCTTGCGTTTCATAGCTAGATCCCATGCCGCCAACAGCTTTAAAGCCGAATGGTGCGTCTTGGTTTGCCATGTTAGTTCTCCTTATGCAAATTACTTTCGTAATTCACGGTTAATAAAATTCGTTGGTAGGGATTAACCCGAGAAGTAAAACTCTACTTCTTTGTACCACCGAAGGTTGTACGAGACTGTCTATCAATATTGATAGGCATACTCTTATGCTGTTCCTTCAGTAAATCGTTATCAACTGCTTCGATCTGTTCCATTCCTAACTTTTTGAAATAGTCAGCTCTTGCTTGCGCGATCTCTTCCGGTACCCTTGTTAGCACAAGGCCTCCGTGCCCGATCACCCCTGCATATTTGCCGTCTTGGATTGCTGGGTAGTCGTCTTCAGGATATTCGTCGGCTCTTACTAATTCATACCCGGTTCTTAAGCGACCCTGTATGTTTTTCGTGTCGACGTACCCTAAGATTTCTGCCCTGACCCATCTGTGTCTGAATCCCGATGGCGCGTTGGGTGTATCTAAGTACGATGGTGGAGTCCAAACTGCTTTACGTTTTTCCTTAGCTCTGGTCTGGCTCGCACGGGAAGACTTATTTGTTTCTTTTTTCATATGCTATTCCTCCTTCGTGAGTTTTAGTTGTCTTGCATACTCTTCTAGTGGCACCCGTAACTTTTTAGCGATTGCTACCTGTGACGGTGTGAGTTTTACAGTTTTGCGACCAGTCTTTGAACTACGCGTTGCAGAGGCAACGTTTTGTGTAGGTCTACTAATCGTTTTTTCTGTAGTATTACCAAATTTATGAGGGAATTCAAGTCTTATTCTTTTATTTATTTCCTCATAATATGAGTCCGACTTAGGATCATATCCTTCTTCTTCAGTAAGTTTCCTATGAAGATCAAAAGCGGTGTAGGTCATGGCATTATCTTTACCAAACCATTCATTTTTCTCGGCCCATTCCTCCGCTTTAGGATCTGGAGCAGGGGTTTGACGAGGTGGTTGGGTAGTAAGAGTGGGTCTAGCTTTAGCTTCCTTCTCTTCTATCGCTTGTCTGCTTTTAATTTCAGCAAGCTTACCTTGTTCATAACCCAGTTGAGAGATAGCAGTTAATGCCTCTACTTCAGCCTTCTTATCATCTGCTTCTCTAGAAGCAGCTAATTTAGCCTGAGCAGCCGCTAAAGATGATTGAATCCTATTCTCCATTTCAGAAGTATAGTCTTTCTCATAAGTAGTGGCTTGGTGACTTAACTGATCTCTTTCTTGCATAACGCGTTTTGCATAAGACACAGCTTCTTCTTTCTGTCTCTCTGCTTCACGCATTTTTCTAGTAAGTTTAGCGATACGTTTTTTAACGCCTTCACTATACTCATCCATTTCTTGTTTTTGTTCTGTATCCTTTTTCTCTGTTTCCTGTTTTACTTCTTCCTTTTTCTCTTGTACTGGTTCCTTGCTGTCCGAGCTATCTCGAACATCCACAGACTCATCCAATTTCTTAGATGTGTCATCGGACTTATTACTGTCTTGAGTAGTTTGTTCATCTTTAACTTCTCCTCCTTCAGCTTTTTTATCTAGTTCAATTTCAGCACCTTCTTTCTCACCTACATCAACTAGATCTTCTTTTTTTACGTTTTCTACGTCTGGCATAGTTCCTCCCTATGATTAATAATCGTGGAATATATCTTCGGGGTTTTCCACGGTTGCTAGAACTTCATCATCATTGAGAAGTCTAACTTCACCCCCATCTATCTTAATTCTAGATCCGGCGTATCTAGCAAAAATAACCCAACTACCTTTTTTACACCAAGGTCCATCAGGGTATCTTTCTTTATCTTTATAACAATCCGGTCCTAATGCGAGAACTAATCCACAAGTCGATGCCACTTGTGCGCGCTCTACTACATCGTCCGTTATAAGAATTCCTCCTTTAGTCTTCTCTTTCATTTTGAAAGGTAAAACTAACATTCTCCAACCCGTCGGTTTGGGTAATTTATCTGTGTCGGTGGTAACTTCTTTTTTCTTGGTAGGTTTAACCCCCACTAATTTTTTATCGGGTAATTCAATCTTTGGGGTTCCCTTTGATACTAATAACTGTTCCGTCTTTGTCATTTTGCTCCTTTTTGTTTAGCAGGCTGGATATCTCCTGACTCATGTACTGATAAGTACGTAATTGTCCTAACATATATTGATATTTCTCCATATTGTCAACTCCCCCTGACACCATGGCCGAAACAACATCATCGTGTCTCATTTTGATGATTCTTTTAAGTTTATCTACTAAAACTAAATCTTCCATTATTTTTTTCTCCTTTTTGTCTTCTTTTTTTTCTTTCCTACTGGCTTACTACCATAAGCTTTGGTCCATTCTTTTGCAATCTTAGGTTCATGTTTCCATAAATATCTTCGTTGCTTTTCTGATTTAAAAGGCATTATTTCACCAACCAATCAAAGAATTTGCTTAAAGCATTCTTTCCTTTTTTAGGGGATCTTCCTTTAATCCAAGCTTCATTCCAAAAAGGAGTGCTTTTATCATCCTTTCTATAATGACCTTTTTTAGTTCTTGCTCTTTTATACTTTTTCTTTTTTCGGGATTTCATAGTCTTTTAATACCTGTAATTTTTCTTCTGCCGCTGCAATTTTGTGCAACTGACAATCTAATTCTTTTTGATGATTTAAATGTTCACTAACTCCAACTGAATTTTCCAACAGTAATTTAATAACTGCATCGGCTGATGCAATTTCGGCTTCGTACTGTTTTTCTAACGCGTCTATTAAGACTTGTCTCATTAAGCTGATTTTCTTTCTCTCGCCATTTTCTTAAAGGTTTTAGCTAAAGCTTTAGCTCTACCTGTACATCCTGGTTTTGTTATCGGAGTACATTTACCTTTAGTTCCTCTTTTTTCAATGGACTTATTAACTTTTTGAATCCATTTACCATCTTTCGCTCCAACTCTTCCACCATCGGCTTTAAGTTCACGAACGATTCTTTTTTTCTCTTCTTTTAGATTTCTTTTACCTTTTCTTGTGTAGCCTCTTTCAGCATCCACACGACCCAATTCTTCTAAACGATTTTCACGTCTAGTATTGCGTCTTTCAATACCGTGACCTTTTATAGAAATATCACCCATTGTCTTATCTGTTTATTTTTCCTCTTTTACGCTTGCCCCATTTTCCGTAGGACTCATCTCTTCTAGCCTTAAAAGATTGTTTCTTGCCAGATTCTTTTCCTCTTCTAGCGCTGATAGATTCATCTTCTCTATCTTTGTAACCTTGTTTTTTAGCTTTGCCACCTTTCTTCATACCACTTGCGTATGGAAATCTAACATTGCTTCTTACTCCGTTTTGTCTCATTATTTTTTCCCCTTCATTAAGGCTCTACCAAAACCACGTTTTGCAATTCCAGTAACTCTACCACCTTTTTTATAACCTGCCAGAAAATCAGGTTTCACTGTAGTATGATCTGCAAATGGAAGCTTATCCATACGATGATTGTACCAGTTTACTCCTCGGCCAGCATCATCCATGCCTTCTACAGCTTTTGATCTTGCTCTTTTAGCTAATCCTAATCCACCTGCTAAAGCAGCTCCTAACATTAATGCTTTTTTTAGTTTTTTCTTAGCCATAATATTAATACCTATTATAATTGTTTATATAACGCAAGTCTATTTCTTACCACCATTCCGGAATATTTGCGTTCCTTTTATTCCAAATACGCTAGCCACGACCAAAATCCACAAATTAGTGAACCATTTTGGCAGATTCGAGAAGTACTCAAAAAAGATCTCTATCTTCTGCATAGCCGCCGGATCCTCTGTCCACACCGACCAAGCGAGCACCAGGATGGGGAGTGTAAGTATCGCAAGAACGATCTCGTCCTTGTAGTCGTTTTGCCGGGCTTCTAAAAGCTTGCCCTGGTAAGATTCTTCTCCACGAGCTTGTCGCTCGGCATGTAAAAGCTGTGCATCAGACATAGCCATCTTTGCTCTTTGTCTGTTAGCGTAAATTTTACCGCCTGCTTGTAAAGCAAGTTTTGCTAATCCGAACCAGGCCATATTAGAACCAAGTAGCTTTTCTTTTTTTAGAAGCTAATATTGCGCCTTCACCTTGGACAGCAACTTTAGTTCCTTTATCAATTTTAGATTCAGCAGCTACCTCATTAGAAATGATCTCTGATCTTGGATCTTTTCCAACACTTTCAGGATCGGCTTTATATGTTTTGCCGCCTTCTGGGTATCCTACTTCTTTTGTTACTTTTACCATGTTTTTTCTCCTTATTGGTTTGTATCCTATCTTCTAGGACCTTTCAAGGTCTTAACATCTTTTCGTTTCATTCGATCCGAATAGATTTTGATCTCATTAGACATCTGCTGTTTAGCGAGAGAAGTATCTGCTCGTAGTTCAGCAAGCTCTTCATTTTGCTCTAGTTTCTCGTCAAACTGCTGTTGACCCATTAACTGTTTAGATCTATCTAAATTAATTTTTTCTTGATCTTGTTCACGCTTAATTGAATCATCCATTGCTCTTAAATCAAGCTCTCTTGCTTTTAATCTAGCAATTGGATCATTTCCAAACGATCCCATCAATTTTTGTTCTTCAACTCTGAATTCTTCCATCATTTCTGCAATTAATTTTGCTTTTCTTGCTTCCACTTGCATAGATAGGCTTGTTAACTGGTTTTGAAACTGTGGATTCTGTTGCATAGCCGGATTTTGTTGGATCATTTGTTGCATTTGCTGTAATTGCATCATTTCTTCTCTAAATTCCACTTCAACTTGCTCTTGAGCCATCAAAGAGATGTGTTCAAAGCAATTTTTCTCTAAAGCCCCTAAAATCATCGGATTATTTCGAGCTAAATTCAGTGCCATGAAGTTTAAATGTGATTCTATGTGCGCTTGATGGTCTTGACCCTTAAAAGCTTGGAAAGGTTTTGACGATAACGCCATAATATTCTCAACTGCCGGGTCTAATGGCTGTGGTTGAGGAGGTGGAGGTAAAATTTTGTCAATATCTTTGACTCCAATTGCTCTATACATTGCATAAAACGCTTCATACAAATTATGCATCTGCGGATTTGACATTGCGAGCTGTAATTCTGTCTGCGCCATTGAAATTCTTTGTGATTGAGAGAAAATATTTGGATCCGCTACCGGAATAATATCAACTTTGTCATCAAAATCTGTAACTTTTACATTTCGTTGTGCTCCCACCACATCATAAGGGTACTCTGGAGGTAAATAAGTCTTAAATACATCCGCTAATAATTTAAATTCTTGCTTCATCGCCACAAACAACCTTTTATGGATGGCTGACATGACCCTGGAGCCACGCTCTAAGAGTGCAATGGTCGTCCCAACAGCGGCCTGTTGGTTGCCGTCACCGACCTGCATGTCAGCTATGGCGGCAAATCTCTGTCCGGCCGACACAACAATACCCATTAACTGTAGTAATGTTTGTGAAGGCTCTTTAAAAGGTAGAGTCATAAAAGCATCCTTGATGTTTCCACCAGGTGCATCGACATCTCTAAATTCGCCGGGCTGAATTGCCTGTGCTTCGTCTCTTACGCGTATTCCACGTTGTTTAAATCCTGCAGGAAGATTACTTAAAGTCCCTGCATCTAATAATTGACGGAGAGCAGTGGTTGCTGTTCTTGATAAACCACCGATCATATGAATTAATCCAAATCCATAAAAGCCCATTCCAGGTAAAAATCTGAAATGAACAAAATATTGAACTGCTTTTTTTAAAGGATCATTCGGTTGATAGTTTCTTCTGATTGAAAGAATCGCTCTCATGTTTTTTTCAATCGTAACAATATAAGGAAGTTTGATTCCTGTAGGTTCTCCATCAGGTCCTACATCTTCAAATCCTTCCAAATCTAAATTCACGTGACATTCGATAATAGTAAAAACGTCTTCGTCTCTAGTTTTTTTTATGCCCTCTAATTGTCTTTCCTTTTTTTCAACTTCTGTTTCGGAATCATAACCAGGTTTTAATTCAATATCCCGATAGAAACCGGAAACTTGTTTTTTTCTTAAATCGTTCTCTGACATTTTGATCACATGCATAATTGCCTCCGCATCAGCTAATGAGGTAGCTGTATACGGAACAATTAAATCATCCGCTTGAACGAATTTAGATACCGCTCTGCCTAAGAGTTCATCGTAATAAACTTTTTTAAAGGCAGAGCCGGCAAGAGGGAGATAAAAGAGCATTTGATCAAATTCGGGTTCATACTCTGTCATCACATCCATGAGCTGATAGTTCATGAAATTTTTTACTCTAATCGATTGTTCTTCTTTAGGTCGACTAGGTCTTCCTAATGCTTGGGTTCTCACCGGACCCATAGATGGAAGTAATTCTTTATAAGCTTGAGCTTGAAATTGGGTGACCGCTTCAGCGAGTACAGGGTGTGTTGCACCACTCGCTCCCTGAAACGGTTGTGTGGGATTGGTGTATTTAAATCCTAAAAGGTCTAAACCTTTCATATAAGTATCTTCCCATTCTTTTCGAGAAGATTTATAATGCATGTAATTTTCTGTTAATCTTGATCCGAGTCTTCCTAAAATATCATCGGGAACATATTCTGCTAAATTGTCAAAATGACTTTGTGCTTCTTGTTGAGGAGCCATTGGGTCAAAGCTTATTTCAGCTCCACCTTCTTCATCCATAATAACTTCAGCACCCTCAGGGTTAACTGTAGATAATTTATCGGTTTCTGTAACCGTAATCTCTTCTGGTTGTATGTTAACTTCTGGATCTACGTTGGGTAGAGCCTTGTCGATTTTGTCTGCCATTTATATCTCCCGAATTTATTATTGTTTTAACCTGTTTAGATTCATTATTCAAGCCTTGTGGATCAGGTCCTCTTAAAGGAGGTATTTCCTTCCACTTCACATGTTGCATATTTGCAACTAGGGTTTTATTCTTCATCTCTATCCTTCCACTTATCATATCCCCATAAACCAGCAGAAAGAGCTAGTCCCGGTAATCCCAAAAATCTCGAACCTAACATTAAGGTTCTAGGACTCATACCTAATCTTAAAGCTTTTAATAATAATGGATTCTTAACGCCTTTAGTTGCCATTTCAGAACCCGCACTTGCAAATGCGGGACCTAGCCAATTAAATGGATCAGTTGCAATATCCTCGATGTCGGATCCTCCTTTAACTTGAGCAGCTATCCCTATGGGTAAACTAGCCGCTACACCTAAGGGAGAGAAACTCCCTGCTAATACTTTTCCCACAGGTCCTAGAGCGGCTCGTGCCATTCCCATTTTAGGTTTACCAATGTTGAGTCTTCTTGCTTTGTACATGGCACCAGAACCAGGAATCGCGGCTGCAGCTCCAGCAATCTGGCCTGGGTACTGCCATTTTAAAATTTCTTCATCAACTTTTGGAGTTTCTTGTTCCACCATAGATAACAACATTCCTTTCTGTTGTTCTGGATTGGATAAATAAGTTGTAGGGTCGTCATTTCTAAATTGTTTCACTAACGGTTCTGCCGCTGCTCCTACCGCAGCAATTGCTGCGTACGGCGCAGCTTTCACTCCGCCTCTACCCAACATACCTAAAAAGCCTGTAGCTTTATTTTTTAAATTACCTAAAACTCCTGTTGATTCAGGTAAGGTGGCTAATTTCTGCGCCATTCCTACAGGATCTTTACGCGTGGCTGCTACACAACTGGAAACACTTCCTCCTTCTTGTTTATAAAGCATACACACTCTTCTAAAGGCTTTTGTTCCTGGTTTTAATCGTGCGATGTCAGCTGTCAGACCCTCAAATCTATCTGTAATCTCTTTAACCAAGTTAGGATTAGTTTTAAGTCTTTCAAAAAATAATTGATTAATTCTTCTTTTAGCTGCACCAATTTGCTGAGTAGGAGAAACAGCTTCTGTTGCTCCAACAACTTCTCCTCCGATATCAGCGCTTACATTAATTCTTTTTAATTCCTTAATCGCATCTGCTTTACTAATACTTTGGTTTTGAAATCGTTTTACAATTTTACCCGCCATGTCATTTTGATCTCGAAGTCTTAATTGAATTCTTTTTGCCGGATCCACTTCTACTCCCATGATATGATGAAGTTGTAAGGGATTTCGACCCATAAATTTCTGTGAATATTTTCCTACTAATTTAGGGTCTACTGTTAAAAAGTTGCCTAGTTCTCCCATGGTCGGAAGTCTTCCTGTATTGATAAACATGGCGGAAATAGCTTTGTTAGGTAATTCATATTTGAATCGACCCGCTAATTTTTTTAATTCACTAATATATTGATACTGAGGATGATTGGTAATAAGTTTAGAACCAGACTTTAAAGGTTTAGTATAACCTGCCTCATAATAATTAATCTTACCTTTATTATCCCTAACTCCGACAAATTTTTCACCTTCGATAATTTCCGTAAACTGTGGATTAGTAACACCTTTGGCTTTTTCTTTTTTAGCCGCTGTAGACATGTAGCTTAATAAAAGATTTCTAGTTTCTTGTAGTGCTCCTCTACCGGACTTTGCTAGGTCTGATCGTTTTTTATAAAGCTCTTTTCTTCTTACATCAAACCCTTCTTCTCTTTTTTTTGCTAAATATTTTGCATCATAGGCTTCCGGCGTTAATCTTTTTTTCTCTAAAGCTTTAAACTTCTTAACATTCAATGATTCTTTTTTTCTATAATCTAAATATTCGGTTTTAGACATTCGTCCATATTTTCTTCTTTCAGGACCTGCTTCTAACCATTCCTTCAAAGTGAAAGGTCTTTCCGTATAAGCACCCACTGTGCCAGTTCCTTTCCCCATGGACTTATAAGTAGGTTTAAGTTCATTAAATTGTTTTAATAATCTAACTTTCTCGTTATAGGCCCCATCACCTGGATTAATCTTACCTAGTTTTTCAATTCCAGGAATCTTTTTAAGTCTTAACCATACCTTTAAATTTTTCTGCCATCCATGTCTTCTCATGGCCGTAGATTCTGCCCATAATTTATCTAAATCTTTATTAGGATATCTGGACTTAAGATATGCTCGCATATCTTTTGACATTGGATTTTTAGGACCAGGTGCAGTCATTACATTAAATCATAGCGATTGACCTGATCATTAACTTCTAAGATCTTCGCTAAGCCTCCTTCTGCAAATTGAGGAATCAATCTAACATTTTTTAAAATCATTTCGGCAAATTCCTCGGGACGGGCTGCATCCAGATTGACGCTATTTAAAAAGTCATCGTACTTCTCCATGGATCTTCCGTAATATTTTGCCATAAGGTCTAAAGGATCCTCTCCTCTACTTCCTGTTCTTAAATTGTTTAAAACATCGTCGGGTAAATTAAGTCTCGTGTCTTTGAGTAAAAGTTGTCTGGCAATCGCTCGAGACATTCCTGTTTGTTGATCAAGCGCACCTCTGAAAGCTGCGATATCCTCGGGCCCTGGTTCCGGAAGCACAGACTTAATCCCTGAGCCCTGTTCCGGGTTTGCCCATTCTCGTCTCGGTTTTAAACCGCTTCTAGAAAGAGTTGTAATCGACGCCATCGGTAATGGAGGCGGATTTAAAATTTTGTTAATGCCGGTTAGGTTCTCGGTTAAAATTTTGAGCTGAATATCGTTTAATTTACCTGCCGTTGCATAACCCATAGCATTTTCCACAGCATTCACTAAACTTTCAGGTCTACCTAGACTCTCGACAGGGGTTTCGGGTCTCAGGGGTAAATACTTCTGGAACAGGGAATGCCTAGTAGGGCCCGTTCCCAAAAAAGTAATATTGGTTTTGGTCCCCATAAATTTTTGAGGATTGGCTCCAATCCCTTGAGCCAATTTCATTAAATTCTCTAATACAAGTTTTCTAGCCATAATAGTTTAAATCTGTTCTCTCAATTTTTTCATCCTTATAATCTTCAGGGTGGGTCACAAAATGACCTCCTCTTAAACGCATAATGGCTTGTGTGGTTGAGTCCACATAGTCATCATTGTCTCCATGAGGAAACGCTGCGCATTCTTCAATAACCTCTTGAGCAAATTGTTTATGTTTGGGCGCCCAAATTTTGCCCGCTTCGAAAAGAGGTGCAATCGAATTCACTCTAACATGTTTATCGTTCCCTTTACTAGGGGTAAAATTGATGACCGGGATGTCCATCTGTCTTAGCTCGTGCGTCAGAGGGATCCCTGATGCCTTGGCCTCGATCAAGACGATATCCGGACGCCACCATTGATACTCGGCTTGAGCCTTTCTTCGAAGTTCGGGGAACTCGTACCGATCTTTAAACGCATTTAATAAAATAGCATTCTGACCGGAGTCTTCAGTGTTAAAAACACCCCATGTGGTAATCGCTGAATAGTCAGCCGTTTCTTTTTTCATAAAAGCCGTATCGTAAGATTGAATGATAAACTCACAATGTGGGGGATCATCATATTTCCAATCTCTCCACCATTCTCGTTTAATAATAGCTCCTTCATCTGAAGTTGGAGCTTGCATGTATTGAGCATTCCATTTCCCAATACTAATTGAAGATTTTACTGCGTCTAATTCTGGTCGTTTCCAATACTCAGGCCAAACAGGATTTCCATTAGGAAGAATGGCTGGAAATTCTACTACATCCCATTCATCTCCTTTCACATCTCCCTGTTGCTTGATTAATTGTCCCGTCAGATCTTTAGTAGACCAACGCGTCATAACTAAAACGATTTTACCGCCTGGCTGCAAACGCTGACGAGGTCCAGAAGTGTACCATTCATAAGCCTTGTCAAAAGAATCACGACTCAACATATCTTTCTCTTTGTGGGGATCGTCAATGATGAGTAGATCGGCACCTCGTCCAGTCATGGCACCTCCAACACCAACCGCGAAATATTCTCCGCCTTGAGCCGTCTCCCATCTTCCGGCAGCTTGGGAATCTTCTCTTAAAGAAGTATCAAATACTTCTTTGTATTCTGGAGAATCAATTACATGTTTAGCCTTACGACCAAACCTTACCGCAAGTTCTGCTGTGTGGGTTGCTTGAATTATCTTTAATTTTGGATTCTTTCCAATCATCCACGCAGGTAGATAATTAGATGCAAATTCAGATTTCGTATGTCTAGGAGGCATATTCACGATTAAACGCTTTATCTCTCCTGTAGAAATTTTATTAAATTTTTCTGAGATGACTTTATGGTGATAACCACTAATAAACTCTGGCCAAATAAACTTAACAAACTCCAAGAAGTCATTAGAGACTCTTTTTTGTGTTTCTAGTTGGTCTGCTTTTAAATAGGACTTTAGATATTCTTTTTGCTCGGCTAGTGGTAATTTTTTTATAAAATTTATGTCATCTATCATGATATGGAACCATTTATAAAATCAATACCATGACTGTCTGAATTAAGCAATAAAGGGTAAAGTCTGGGACCCCTTTTTTTGTTTTTAGGGGGTGGGCCCCTCCCCGGAAATCTGAGGTATGCAGAAACTGGGACCCCTCCCCTTGGTTGGGGTGGGCCCGCCCCGATGCCCTACCCCTGGGGGGTGGGCCCGCCCCGAATGGCTACAACTTGCGTGAGGTATGCAAAAATAACATGGGAGATTGTAAGATTTTACTTGACAGACATTTAGAACGAGGCGACTTCTCGCCTCGTTCATGCATAACTTATTGGGATAAGCTATTCCTTAATTCTTTTAAAACTTTGATCGCGTACAATTCATGGCTCAACCAACTTTTATACGGCTTGTGCCAATAACTTGTGCGAGGTAAATGCGCGTAGTCCTTATATAACTTTCTGACACTTGCCCAAAGTTCTTCTATTCTTTTATCAATCATTTAATTAATTGTTGCTTTCTTTCTTTCATCAACTGTATTCTTGAAGTCTTTAAACTCATTACTACTTTGAGCCATATCAACTAATCTATCAAAAACTAAAAGAGCCATAACCCATTTTAATTCTTGTTCCGATAAGTAATTCTTCATCTTATCTATTCTTTTAATTGCGTTGGGAATACTTGGACTAGCTTGATGAATATATCCAACTGCCGAGATTATTTTCGGCGAAAGATAGGGCGGCAAATCTGCCGCCCTAATATTTACTTTAAATGGTTTTTGTTTCATTGAACTCCCATTTAAAACTTGCTGTTCTATATTGCGGTTTGCCAAACTTCTCAGTTGCCCAAATATCCAAATAATTAAAACATGGATATCCTTTTTTACAAACATATTCGCCTTTGGCAACTCCGTCTAACTGTCCTTTCCTTTCAATAACTTCGCCATGTTTAGTGGCGAAGTATTTAATATAGAAAATGCTAGAATCTAATTTTGTCATCAGATTCCTCGCTGTTTCTTTTTTTCCATTTTCTAAACTCAGCTTGTTCTCTATCATCTGCGTCTAGTTCTCTACTGATTGCGTTTCCAACTACATCAAGAACATTTTGAAGTTCTTGTGTTGTGTCTAACATCAGCACTTTTTTGATTATGTCTATTTTTAATGACATGATACTATCCTTTCTTTTGTTATACATGGGATAATATTACACTATCCCATATATAAAGTCAAGAACTATTTTTGTTGTGATTGTTGTTGATTGTATTTCAACCTAGCCGCGATTTTTTGTTCTCTACTGATATTCTTATTCTTCATGCCTTTTATTCTATCAGCCAGATTTTTTGGATTATATATTACAAGCCCAGTAGAGTTTGTTCTGATAATTTCCGCGTCATTAACCGACAAGCCCAATTCAGTACATAACTCAATTGCTTCATCTAAATATTTATAACCTTTTAAACCAACTTTAATCTCTTTCATTTGATTTAAAATACTTTCAATCCATTTTTGGTGGCAAGTAATTAAATGTCCTTTCTTTTGTTGCCAGAACATTAGAGTGTCATATTCCTCTTTATTACAAGCGATTGACCTATCTCTACAATACTCACGACCAATCAAATCCAAAACATAATCATTGTTCCATTCTCTTGCGTAAGAGGTTTGATTATCTCTACCACCATTAGTTCCAAGATACTTGTCATTTGCGTCAATGATCTTGGTTTGGTGTGGATTACTTGGTTTGTCTTTCATCTCAATATTAATATCAGGATTACAATCCTCTCGCCCTTTTAGTTCATCTCTAAAATAGGCATAACCAAAATCTTCATTACGAGAATTTTCATCACCATTAATATTTCCATTGAGTTTAAAATCAAAATGACTTTCTATATATTTATCTTTCATTATTGGTTTGTCGTTTTGATCTCTATCTTCTACTTTACCCATGTAGCCAAAATGAAAGCAACTATCTTTCGCAATAGTATTTACATTATCAAACTTGTTTTGTAAGTGATATGCCATTTTGACATCTTCGGGAGTATAGTGTCGTCTGACTATTTGTTCAGCAAGTTTCCAAGTTATATCCTGCAAAGGTTTTATTTCCTCTCTTGCTTTTAGATATGCTTCTTTCTCTTGCGTGTTCTCTTGTTCCAAGTGTACTCGCATACGATTAGCGATTTTGTTTCTGTACTCTTGATTTAGTCTTATTCTTCCCATAAGTTTTTTTACCTTTCTGTTGTGCTTTGCCAAGTGCGTTTTTGTACTGCCACTTGGCAAATGCGTTATATAGATTAATAGTTTTTATTCATATTAATGTCTAGGATATTATAGTATTCACTTCAAGCTGTCAAGCCCTATTTTTTCTTTTTGGGTGGGCCCGCCCTAAAAATTTTTTAGTTGACAAAGGCTGTGGGATATTATAAGATAAGAAAATGATTATTTATGGAAAAAGCGGAAAGGAAAGGTTTAAAATGCTAGTGGACAGTATTTGGTTTTATCCAATTATGGCAGTAGTAGTAATGGCAATTTTATACTGGTGGTATTAAATGACTTTGAAATACTGCCAAGGACCAAAATGTCATATGTATCAAACTAAGGACAGAATAAGAGGAAGCAAAGGCGCCAAGCATTATCAGACTAGAAGAAGATCTAGCTTTTATTATCTTGATGGCAATGCGTGTTCAATGGCTTGCGAAAGAGATTGGTTCAATAAGTTTGGCTCACGAGCCTTGGACCACTTCGGAAGAATAGTTGAGCCAATTAAATTGACCGAGGATAATGCGTGGCGAAAGTTACAAAGGTATTGGAATCCTCGCGACTTGAATAACTTCTATTGGTACAATGGTTTAACTGAACAAGAACTCCCACTAACAGAAGAACAATACAACGATGACAATTTAGTTCGCCCTTGACAGTTATAGGATTCTATGTTATAATAAAATATTGCTGAAGATATTTGGACTTAGTCTGATGATGATAAGCAAAGCCAATCGGCGACACGACTTGAAAATAGGTAATGCTCTTCTCACTAGTGTCGCCCTTGAGCCCTGATCACAGGTACCTTCCAGAATGCGAGGGTTATTTGCTGTACAGCGTCCTGTGATCTGGGATCAAGCGGTTACGCGGCTTTATAAATTAATATTAAGCCGCTTGATCAAACTTGAGCCCAGATCCATAAACAGAACGGCTAGTCGCTCTAGTCAGAATGGAATGGGTCTGGGGTCAAGCACACCTGTTAAAGTCAGGGCCCAGGATATCCTGGGGGCTGCTTGACCGTAAGACCTCAAGCGGGTGGGCCCGCCCCTTAATGAGCAGGGTTCAAGCTTGACAGGTCCAGGGATCTGGGATATAATAGGATTAGAAAGAAGAGGTAAACATGCATATAGAAAAACCAAAAAAGAAAAAAATAAAATGGCACGGCCAGCAGGTTACGCTGCCATTTGATTGTTCAGTGTACCTGGACAAGACTGTGAAGATCGCGAATAGATTCACAGGTGAAGAGACAGAGATGCCAGGATACGCGGCCAGCGTCTACGATACAATTATTGGCGCTGAGCGCTTTGAAGCCTGGGACACTGTCCGGGCTGGCTTAGACTGGTTTAGACAGCATTTTCCAAAACAATATATGGTTGTCTTAGACTAATGGAAATAGAATATAAAATAATATACCGGATTGGTGGGGACATCCCCATCAATCCAAGTTGGATCGGGAATAAGATTGAAGACTCAGTCTGCAAGCTTCAAGAAGAGATCAACCAAAAAAATACACACGGGACTCACACACTAGAGTTCTGTTACCCGGAGGGGTGGGCCCGCCCATAAAGAATCAGGGCACGAGCGGCCAAGCTTGACAGGCCGCAAGCTATAGGATATTATAAGATATGAAAGAAAAATACGATTTACCAGACGGCTGGACTTGCATAGGCTGCGGAGATCAATATCTAGAAGACACTGAAGGCAAGCACATCGCTAATTATGATCAGGGGACATTGTGCAAAAAATGCGACGATGATGACAGGCTCTGGCACAACGATACAATTAATCATTTAAAATGAAAAAGAAAGAAGCAAGCAAGATCACCGGAGGACTGAGCGCGCCAGGCAAAATGCCTGAGGGCTCATATAACCTGCCGGCCAGCGCATGCATGACTGGCGCTAAGCTCAGAGAGATTCCCGGCACGCCGTGCTATGGCTGCTACGCCTTCAAGGGCCGGTATAACTTCCCGAATGTAAAGGACGCCTTAAGCAGGAGATTGAAGAGCCTAGATCATCCAGACTGGGTTCAGGCCATGGCTGTGTTAATCAAAGGCAAGAAGCACTTCCGCTGGCATGACTCCGGAGACCTGCAAGGGCCCGAGCACCTTAAAAAAATTTTTGAAGTGTGCAAGCTTACACCGGATACAATGCACTGGTTACCAACTCAAGAGCGCAAGCTCCTGCAGTTCCTGGATCCGGACATAATACCGCCTAATTTAATTATTAGACTATCCAATGCAAAAAATGACACGAAGCCCGGCAACGCCTGGACCCACTGGTCTACAGTCGTGTCGAAGCCCCGCGCTGGTCATGTGTGCCCGGCCCCGGAACAGGGGAACAGCTGCGGTGACTGCAGAGCGTGTTGGTCCAAGGATGTCAAAGAAGTTCAGTACAGGCTACATTAGAATGATTCTAAACTACAAAACTAAATTAATTGATGAGATCCACGATCAGTGGTGCAGGGACAATGGCTATCCAGTTCCCAAGCCTACAAGCCTTCAAGCACAGAGACGCAAGACGTCAAGCCACAAGCTAAGGGCTCAAGCCTCAAGCCGGAGTCTACAAGCTCCAAGATCCTAGAGCCAGGGTACAAGCGTACAAGCCCAAGGTCCAGGGCACAAGCAACAAGGACAAAGGTATTTTTTTTATGCTTAAGATGAAAAGAAATCTGGTGAGGAGAGAACCTCACAGATTTGGGTTTTTTAGGTGAAGTTGTTTTTAACTCAACAGTGAAAAAGTTGCCATTAGGAGAGTACCCCAACAGATCAGGAGTACCGAATAAAGCCCAATTTTCCAGCCTTGTCCACGTAATTCTTTTAGACTCATTTTTTAATTTTTTCCAAAGTTGTCGCTCTGAAATGAACGACTTATCCACCCCAGAACTTTTTTTAAAGTTTACCAATTATTTTACTCATCCGAGCTCTTTCTGGCTCAGCTACGAGGACCAATCTATGGCTCTCTCGAGAACCGATAATCTTATTTTCCATCAAATTAATTTCCTTAATGTCCATCATGTGGCCATTAGGTAATTGAATCTGAACCCGTGCGTCACCGCTCGTAGGGCTTAGAAAAAACTTATCTAAAGCTTGTCTGAATGTCTTTCCGTTTAGCATTATGATTGTATATATACAAGAAATATATTATATTCACAATATTATGCCGGGACCAAAAAAGTTTCTAACACCCAAACAAACCAAATTTGCAGAGCTCATCGTCTATGGAATTGAAGGTAACCCTATTACTAAAAGCGAAGCGGCTAGACTAGCGGGGTATTCAGACTTCGCCTCCGAAGGATCAAAGCTAACTAATCCAAAATACTTCCCTTTAGTGTGTGCTTACATTAGTAATCTACAAGACGAAGTAAGGCAGAAATATGGCATCACTTTTGAGGGTCATCTAGAAGAGCTTGGAAAGATAAGGGACAGGGGTAAAAAAGATAATAAGAATCTAGCGGCAGCAGCTACAACTGAAATAGCTAGAGGTAAAGCAGCAGGATTCTACATAGACCAGAAAATCATTAGACATGGCAATATTGACGACATGAATCTTGACCAACTCTATGCGCGTATGAAAAATATTAAAGAGAGAAACGAGAGAATTATGGAAGCTAAACAGCTCCTTAATGCTAATGAGGAATCAAAGACAGCCAGTAAAGAGACAGAAGCAAAAAAACTACCATCCCCAACACAAACAGACGATCAGGATTCCACATCTTAATTATCTTTTATTTTTTCTTTTTTTAGCTTTAGCTTTTTTCTTTTTAATTTTATTTTTCTTATTTTTTTTCTTATTAGCTTTTTTCTTATTAGGCATTAGATCCTCCTTCCAGATGTTGTACATTTCTTCGCGTAAATAGTCAATTTTTCTAGACATCCAGTTTTTGCATCTTAATGATACACCCTCTTGGGAATATATTTCTGTCTGAAAATACTTCATCAGTCTGATCATAACTCGCGAAAGTCCAAACGAACTTTTTATTCTTCTTATAGATATAGGCAAACGTGACCATTTTGGAACATCCGAACTTATCAAACTCTTCCCTAGTGGCATGGCCTCCGTCTGCAGTAATATCCAACCAGGATATTTTGTAGAAGTAGTACTTCTTCTTGTTAATTTTAACATGCTTGTATTTTGATTTTTTTCTAAACATAATTTGTATACTCTACTCTCAATAAATCATAAAATAAAAAACATCAATCATGTGCGCGCGTCCCTTAGGTTGTTGGTATTGCTTGCTTATTTGACTGGACGACGGGTATATACAGAAATTGTACCAATTGTACCTAATTGTACCAAGGGGGTTTGGTACAATTTTGAGCGAATAAGTGTTGGTATACAACAATTCTAGAATTTGTACCAATTGTACCTCACTTTTAAAAAAAATAAAAAAAATTTTTTTATTTTATAGAAAATAGTGTATACAAGGGGTACACATCCAAAATATGGCTAATTTACTTGCTAACTTGTTCATTTTTTGTATCTTTTTGGGGTTCTTGATTTGGGTACAATTTATAATATTGATCCACTTTCTTCAGGAATTGGTGTTGATACCCCACAAACTCCTTGTCAAAGGTTTCAAACTTCTGAAAAAATCCATCCCTAGAACACATTAGTACAATCCCTGATTGTATAGAAGTACCATACACATAGTTGTGGGCCATTGCATAGGCAGCTAATTGGACAAAATAGTCCTCTATCCACTCTCTACGTTTTGGCTTGTTGGTCTGCTTAAAGTCTATTATACTTTCACGCGAATTATAAATTCCCACCACATCTGTTTGACCGGCATAAAGACCGGGGTAATGTAGCGTTACTTCAGTGCCCCAGACCTCTTCCAGGTCCCCGAGCCCCGATTCTATGACCTTTTTGGCCATGGGTTCTGCCTCTCTGCCTACCGCCGTTAGGTCCTTGTGCCCTGTTCCCTTAATGAAGGCCTCTAGATACGTATGCATAGCCGTACCTCTTAACGCCGCAATATCCTTTATCCGATCAGCGCTTTCCGCTCCGATTCGTGCTCTCCATTCCGCTAACTTCTGTCGCTTCTCCTCCGACTGAGTTGCGCCAATAATCGTGGTAACACTCGGTAACTTTTCGTGACCAATATCATAGTGTCTGGACCCCTGGATCAGGGATCGAATACTTCTCGGATAATTAAATTTTCGGTTCCACTGCATCTTTAAATCGTCCTCCCCAGGCATAAGAGCCATGGTGTTTGGTAAAAGAAGCGGTATTCGCGTAAAGCTTAAAACCTGCTTGTCTCACCAGTTTACAGAAGGATACATCTTCTCCTGCTGAATAGCCATCTTTAAAGGTAAAATCGAAGAAGTTATAATAATACTTATGATCCGGTCCTGGTTGAGGGAAGACCGAGTTCTTAATTTTCAGTTCTGGAAATTTTTCTATAATTTTTTTAAAGACATCACGATGAATAAGCATGATCCCCGTGGGGCCTGCTACAATTTCAATCAGATCACTGGCTTCCATGCGGGCGTCTTTTTTTAATTCAACGGTGTAGATTTTCTTACTGACGTCCATGGATTTTACCCGGTAAGGCGTACAGATCACATCCTTCTTGGCCACCAGCATCCGGAGGATGGCTTCGGGTTCGAACTCCACATCGGAGTCAATAAATAATAAATGCGTAAAGTCTGAGTCTAAAAAGACAGAGGTTAAATAGTTTCGGGCTTGATGAATCAGAGGAGATTTCATAGTATTGATGCCCACTTGAATCCCACTCTTACTGAGTTGTTGAATCACTTTAACAATCGCCACCATGGTATTAACCTTTACCGAGTCATAGCACGGCATGGCAATCATCACACTAGGTTTAGGCGTTTTTGTCATACCCGGTCCCTGATTCCCGATCACTCCATCGTTTGTTCCAGGCCCAGACATGCATCTTCGAGCCGATCGCTTCAATCAACGCATAAGGTCGATCCAGCGTGCGTTTCCATTTAAGTTTAATCAAATCAATTAAATCCGGTATCGTAATCATTAGTGTAAAGTTCCTTTCTTCCATTCATAGGGTTCAACATAAGTCTCTAGGGCTACTTTCATAATCTTTTTATAATCCTCATCATTCAAATGCGTCCGATATAATCGTTGAGCAATAGCCATCAGTGCCGCAGCCACTGCATCCAGAGGCATCTTACGCTCCATTAAGTCCAGAGCGTGGTCTAACAGTTCCTGATAAATCAGATCAGCTTTTTCCAAATTTTTTGTCATAATGATCTACTACGAGTTTAGCTTTCTCTTGTTTTACAATTAAATAAGGAAGAATCTGTTTTAAGACTCGGTAACAGCCATGATGACTACACCGCCAACGGTGTTGAGTCTTGTAGGTAGGATGATTCGGGTAGGTCTTTAAATCCCGACCGCCTTCCTGGGTGGTCTCGATCAGATAATCAATCAATCGTCCATCCACTTGCGGGACTTCCATACGGATAATTAATACATTATGTATAGGTTTCCCGGGTCGGGTATTGCGTTTCATCGGTTTTCTTTTAAATTCAATCCAGCCTTCCCCATCAACAATTCCAGCCACATACGCTCGTTCTTCTGGAGTCATGGTCCTCATAAAATGCCGTCTTTCCTCATTTTATTAACGAGGTCATCCATCTCTTTCCTATGAACCATGTTATCAAATTCATGTTCTTCTCGGGCAATCGTCATTTCTTTCTTCAAATATTCTATTTCTTTTAGCGCTTCTCTCATTTCAGGAGAGTTAGTCACTGTGGTTGCCTTAACAATGCTTAGTTCGCCTTGTAATTCTTGGCACCGCTTATGTTCTTTTTCGTACTGTTCTTTCCAATAGCGATGATAATCAATTTCCTGTTTGAATGGTTTTTCTGATTCGCTCATAGGTATGTGTTTTTATATCCTTCTCTGTATACATAATCGTTAAAACATCCGTGCCACTGTATACTTTGGCATACATATTGTTGTTAATAGCTACACTGGTCCCACTTGCAAGGAGCGCAAACTCACTGCAACCGGTGCAGACCATCAGCATCAATAATAATAGTATCGTTCGGATCATTTAGTTCTCCTTCCGCTTCACACATAGTACAGTTCATTGTAACTTTTTCATTAAGTTCTTCAACTGATTTATGTGGAATAGTTATATAGCCATTTCCCTTACATCGGGGGCATATTTTATTCTTTGTTTGCTTTGCCATTTAATCTCTTCAATTCTTTATTCACTAGAATATTAATTGTTTGGCTACGACTCAAAACCGTGTGGGGCTCAATGACCCTTCGGATTTTTTCTATTTTAGCGTAGGTGTCTTTAGACAAAGAGACGTTTTTATATTTACTTATGTCAGTCATTTGTTATATCCTCTTTCATGTTATTTGTTTTTTTAATATAGGATTATTCCCATAAATTACAAGAAAAGTCAATATGAAAATTATTATTTTATCGATCATTATTTGCTCCGCCTTACACGGTAATTGTCAACCTCCCTACACCAAGAATGTGGAGTATCAAAATTGGGCAGAATGTATGTATGCGGGTACCAACGATACCTTAACTCTTTACCAGGCGATGGGTGAAGACTATATTAATCAACATAGAATCTTTGTGAAGTTTCAATGCAAAGAAGTGGAAAAACTTCCAGACGAATTAGATTCATAATAACCCCTATAGTTTCCGTGCACGTACTCCTATAGGAGCAAAGGCTCCACACCTACCCGTTAGGGATTTTCGGTTGTCGTACAGAGGCTAGCGCGAGGCATTACATGGACGCAGGTCCTTTCATCATCTGAATTCTATTTACAAATCCAACCCAACAGTAATTTACCATCGGGATCATACCATCCTTGCATTTTAGGATCGCCATCTCGTTCATTGTAATACTTCATGTTAACATCTACCCAGGCATTCGCAATGCCATCGCAGTTGTTATGATGTTTTAATTTCACTTCCTCTATTCCACTCGTACTCAAGAGGAGAATTATTACCAGTTCCTTCATAATTATATTGATTATCTCCGTAGGTATTTTCTCTCCCGTTTAAAAAACTTCTCGTTATTTTTCTACCTTTTTTATTAATGTAAACCATTGCTCCTGTAAATTTAGGTGTCTTAAGCAATAAAGATTTTAACATTTTCTTATAGCTCATTGCTTGAACTTCTTCAGGCTCTTTGTTTACTTCAGTAATTTTATATTTATATCTCATTTTTTATAGTACATCTCATATATAAATTCATCAACTTCAGCTTGGGTAAATTTACGTTCTCCTTCGGATTCACATAACCAGCACTGTTTAATTTCGACTTCACCGTCAATCCCTTCAAATGGGTTTCCACCTTCCATAATTTTAATATAGCCATTTCCTTTACACAATGAACAAATTTCTTTATACCCCATACAGTTTTGGTCTCCCTCCTTTACGACCCATCACCACATATTTTTCGTTTTTCTTTCTAGGTCTACCTAGTTTTTTGGCGATACGCTGAGGTTTTCGTTTACGTCCTAAACCTCGATAATGGGTATGAAATACTTTGCCTCCTCTACGCAGTAAAGGATTTTCTTTTACATAAATTTTATTACCCGATCTAACGGCTTCCATATGTTGTTCTCTTTCGTAAATCATTTTCATCATACGCGTATAAACATAGTTAGGATCTTTACCGGCCATCTCACAGACAGCCCTGAACCCTGCTCCCTTACCCTTGAACCAGGATATAGCTAGCTTGGATTCTCTCCAATCCGATGTATATATGGCGTCATGAGCGGCTTTACTTAACACACTCACCCATAAATGGTGCTCGGGACTAGTCGTATCGTCTTTTTCAGTCGTGTACTTCTGATCGAATATCGTCATGCGACTTGGTTCCCCAATCTATGATTCTGTCTTGACCAGGTAGTTTAATCTTAACCCCAAATCTAGCCCATGATTTGGCTATTGAGTTAAGTTCTAAAACAAGAGTAGAATATTGTCTTGTGCTTCCACCTGATACTTCTAATGTTATCTTTCTCATTACCTATAATATAAGAAATTATAGGAGCAATGTCAAGTCTTAATAAAAATTATTTTACTCTCTTTTTTCCCTGTCCACGCGATTTTTTACGTTTGGAGTGTTTATTAGGTCTTTTGGCATGACGGCCGGGACGTTTTCTGGGTCTTTTCTTTTTATAATTAGATACCCCGAATAAGGGCTTTTTCTTACGAGCCATCTTCGTTATTCTCTACCAGATTCATATTGTAAAGCTTATCACCGGCTGCTTTAATGGGCATATAACTAATGACTCCATTAACTTTCTGTTCATTGTCGGTTCCACAACTCACACAACGATAAACATTTTTATAAAGAGAAACAAAGACAGTTTCATGTCCGCATGTTGGACATTCACCATTCGTTACTTCAGTGTTGATCGTAATATTTTTTCCAAACATTTTTATTCCTCTTATATTTGGTTTTATCTTTAAACCGTTTGGGAGTAAAGTGTTTTAAAATTCTAGCTATAGGGTTTCTAGTCGAGGATGATTTTCGTGATATGTTTTTCACCTAAATACATCTCTGTTTCAGCTTTAGATTTGATACACTTGTAACTGACCGTTTCACTGTATTGACGCTCGGCTTCGCGCTTTCCTCGGAGGCAAACTGCCATCGACGGCTGAATACGGTGTTCCTTAATTTCTCCGTTTACAAACATGAGTAATGCGATCACTGTCTCAACCATTATTGTGCTCCATTCTTATAATGTATTTCTCTGTTAGCGTCTTTGAGCTTTTCAATATCCATTAATACTTTGTCCATTTGTTTTCTTAAAAATTCTATATTCACTCTATTCAAAGCCATAGACTCAATATGTTTATTTAGCTTATCGGTAGTTTTGTATAAATCCTCAATCATCATAAATTGTTCGGAATCAGCCGGCAAACTTCCAAGTTGCCCCCGAGGCCACTTAATTCTAAACTCTGTATTCTCGGTTAAATCTTTTTCCATTAATTCTAATGTTGTTGAAATTTTATTTTGAGTCTCGATAATACCGAAGTAAGCCCAGGTCCCGATCGCGACCATGGCGATCAATGAGGCTACCGTTTTCATCGGCATCTGAACTGCCGCTTCCTCCGAAATTTTGAGAGGTTTACCCATTAGTTATAATTATAACTCCCTGTTGGAGTGTCTCCTTGTTCTAATATATTAAATAATCTTTTATGTTGATCCATGATCTCTTCATCAGAGTCCATCATCTTATCAATTTGGCTTTGTAGCTTGTCCACATGTCTCTCTAATTTATCCACTTTATCTTCATGTACTGCTTGAATCGTAGAGAGTTCAAATGTACGGCTAAGACTCCAGCCACCCAGGGCTATGAGTAATCCAACCAATAATGTCATTAGCTTGTCAGCCATTAATCTCCCATTACTTCACGTTGGAGGTCTTTGATATCCCACTGTTGATCTCTAACTGAGTCTGTGGTTTTTCTAAGGATTTCTTCCAAAGCTCTGAAGTATGCATTTACTTCTGTTACCCTAGCATTAACATTAAACATCTCTCTTGTAAACTCCTCTTTATCTTGGGCATATTTATCAAAGATTATTTGAATATCTTTGTTTAACATCATCACTTGTTGCTTATTTTCTTCAATGGTTTCAGTTAAATTAATAATATATTTAACTGATCCAAAGGTTGCAGCCAGGATGGATACCACGATAGGTACTATTACTACGAGCTTACTCTTACTCAGATCCATTTGTCTTTAGCTCCATTTGTTTTTGGTGTTCTTGTTTCATAATCTCATCAAAAAGATTATCATTTGTTCGCTGTCTTTTCTCTTCTTTTTTAAGGAATTTCATATCTCTACATTTTTTAGCGACAAGTTCTAGTTCAGGTCCCATCTCGATGTTTCTATATTTTCTACAGATTTTAAGAAGTTCTAGTTGATGTCTAAGTTCGTATCTTTCTTCTTGTTGTTTTTTAAATTTTTTATCGCAAGTATTTCCAAATTTAAAACGAAAGTTTACTCCTACTCTGTACTCATGATCTTCATGAGAGCTTGAACCTCTGTCGATGTATTCCATTCCGCCTTGTCTATATTCTACGTAAGGAGTTATATCGCCAGCATAACAGTCACGCCAGTTTTGACCAAGGTATTCGTTTTTTGCTTGGGCCATAGTGCATGTTGCTACCCATAAGAGAGCGATAATAAGAGACGATACTAAATACTTCATCCATCTAGTTTCCCTGTCCCTTCTTTTTCTTGCGATTCTTTTTGCCCTTAAGAGCTTTAAAGTTTTGTATCTCATTTTGTATTACCTCAATTTTCATTTTAATCACAACCATATCTTGTGATAAGGAAAATGATCTTTGTAGTGACCATCCTCCGAGCGCTAATACAATAGCGAGTAGTGCCGTTATTAATTTGTCGTTCATTTAATTACAGTTTAGTTTATCTAAGTCGGCTGGTTTCTCTCCATTAAAAAACCAAACCCATGAAGAAATCTTAGTTCCTTCTTGGGTGTAGGTACATTTGTTACCTACCGAGCAGGCGCTTAAAGCAAATAATAATGCTAGCACCAGAAATAATTTATTCATTTTCCCCCTTCGGTGCAGGACCAATCCGAACGGCATGTTCGTAAGTTGATTGTTCCGCTTTTTCTTGTTCTTCGTTTACGCGACAACATGTACCTGATTTTTCTTTTTCTTTGGTATGCATATTGCAAGTTTGTTTTTCTTTTACTGACATACTTCACACTCTTCTAACTCATGTTCGCATACAGTGCAACTACATACACCATACATGTCCCCGTGTTCTTTTAAAGAACAGTGACAGTTGCAATTACAATTTTTACATTTAATCATTTTTTTTTCCTTACTATACCCCAGCTATTTTTAGCTGTCTCGGGTTTTGTTGTCTCCATGTCATAGAAGAACTTATCAGAATCTTCTGTTTTCCATTTCATGTCATCCTCTACATTCCATTCAGTTGTTTGTGTCTTCCAATCATAAGGAATATCATCCCTCACTGTGAAAGAAGGAATACTCCATATCAATCTATTGTTTGGTTGAGCTGCATAGTTTCCATTTTCTAGAGAGAGAATGTGTGCGCATTTATGTTCCTGCGGTATTTCGGAATGATCCGTATCTATTATATTACTCTCTGGATGAGCCCAGTCAACTGTAAATAAGTAGGCACCTGGGTACCATTTCTTATCTTTTCCTAAGAATTTTCCGGATTGTCCGTCTAAGATATCAAAAGAAGAAACAGCAGGATAATAACTGAAACAATTCCAAAGCTCCAGCTCGTCCAGCCGCATCCGAGGAACGTCCTCTGGCTTATATCCTCTCTGTATAAATGCACTAATCGGGAGACGATAGTAGATAGCACCATTTTCCATAATTGCATGAAAGAGTATAGGACGCCCTGTAATCGATGCGAGGCCAAAGATAACGCAGTCTTCCACTTCTCCATGGTGTTCTTTGAGATCATAGAGATATTCTCTCCTGATCTGACAATAGATCACAGGGATGTTTGCGTTTAAATATGCCATTCAACATAGTCCTCGCTTTAGAATGCTGAGATAATTAAAACAACTACCACAACAGCTACTGCTATTGATATTTTCTTATGAGCTTTTGCTTTTGCCCATAGGTCATTAATCATGTCCATAGTTTCCTCCTTGTTAATCATAAATATCTCCCCAGTTTTTTCCGAACTCAGAGTCTACCTTATTAGGTACTTCTAGATCAACTGCTGATTCCATTATCTCCACGATCTTTTTGGCCTGTTTATCATCTTCTATAGATAAATCAAGTTCATCATGAATCTGAATATGAGCAACAATTCCTTCTTTGTATAATTCCAACATAGATTTTTTTGTCATATCAGCTGCTGATCCTTGTATAAGTTTATTTAATGCTTTGTAAGTATAGGCTCTTTTAATTCCTGGTCCATGTTCCCTGAGCGCATCCTCATGACTCATAGCTTTATGCATACCGAAACTGTTTGGTTCCCATAAATGAAATCTGCATAATCGTCCTAGCAAAGTTCTAATTTGTCCTCGGTCCTGTGCCCGATTCGATGCTTTCTCCATCAGTTGTTTAACAAAGGGAACTCTACTGTGATAAGTGTTAAATAATTCTGCAGCTTTTTCTTTTGTGACTCCAAGTTCTGCTTGAAGTTTAGCTTTACCCATTCCATAAAATAATCCTAGGTTAATTGTCTTGGCTTGTGATCGAGGAATCTCTGCCATGTCCGCTACGGTTTGGTGAAAATCAGATTTACTATTTTCTTTATAAGAGTCTACTACTTCATAAACGGATGGTAATTTATATAGAGAAGCATAATGCACAACAAGTCTAGGCTCTTGTTGATTATAATCAAAACAACCCCACTTACATCCATCTTCTGGAATAAATAAACTTCTAATCTTTGGTCCAAGATCTTTATTTCGTGCAGGAATTTGTTGGAGGTTAGGGTTTTGGTAAGAAAATCTTCCGGTTACTGTTCCTCCTCCTGCATTTCTAAGTTGATTTATCTCTGCATGAATTCTTCCATTGTGTTCATATCTAATGATTGAATCAATAAAAGTTGTATAAGCTTTATTAATTTCCCTGGCTTGAGCAATCATTCTAACCACCGGATGTTTATGTTCTTGTAAAAAATTTTTAGTAAAAGAAGGAGCATCAGTTTTTTCTGTACGAGGATATTCTATTTTTAACATATCAAATACATTAGCTACTGATCGTGCTGCCCATATCTGGGTATCAACATTAGTTTCTTTTTTTATTTTCTCTAACAGCTCTCTTTCTGCTTGTTTAAATTCTTTTTTCATAGCATGCGCTCTTTCAATATCTACACGCACTCCTTTAAATCTCATATCAACTAGACATGGAAATAAATCTGTTTCTAAATCAAAAATATCTTCTAGGTCTTGATGAATAATTTCTTTCTTAAGTTCCTGCCATAATCCTAAAGTAATTTCAGCATCTCGTTCTGCATAAGATCCAGCATGCATCGCAGGAAGCTTATACATTTCTGCTTTGGGATCTATTCCCCATTCCTCTGCGGCTTCGGCTAGTCCTGCCTCATTTTTTCCATAACCTAAATAATGCCAGGATAAACTATTGAGATCATATCTAAATCGATTCTCATCCGTTAAAGCGGAAGCAATCATGGTACAGACAATGTCTCCGTTTATTTTTAAACCCAGAGATCTAATCCAACAGACATCGTAAATGGCGTTGTGAAAAATTTTTGTTGATGGGGATTCTAGAATATCTTTAAACCAATTTAAAACTTGCTTACGATCCATATTACCACCACCCTCATGAGCAATGGGAAAATATCCTTTGTAATGAGAAGTAGCAACAGCTATACCAATCACATCCCCATTTTGGATAACAGAACCCGATCCTTTTTTAATAAGATCAGGATCTTTTGTTTCTAAATCTATTGCAATTTCATCTACCTTTCGAAGGTCTGGAAACTCTGTAGGTTTTACCCATTCAGTTCTGGCTTCGAATCTAGGAATACGCATTAGTTATGTGGGCACCTTTCTTTGTTAAGTTTTTTTAATTCACCAAGTTTTACTTTATCGTTAACAACTCCTTTATCCTTAAGCTCTTTCCATTTTCTATAACCATCAACCCAACTTTCTTGAGGGCCATAATCTCTTTCAATGATCATATCAATATAATGTTTAGCCTTTTCCAAATCTTCGACTTCTCCTTTATATGCATGTCTGCAGATATATTTAATAGCATTTCCTTCTGCAAATTGCAATTTGTTCTTGTTTATAAACTCGCTAGGTTGCACCACCATATTTTTGTAGTGGGATCCTCCTACTTGTTTATTGTACACTTTCGATGTCATATCCTTTATCCTCCTTTTTAGCTGTCATAATGTATAAATTTTGTTTAGCACGCGTGACACCCACATACCAAATTCTGTTTTCTTCGTCTTCTTTATCAGGGCTTTTATCAACGGCCTCCCTAATAGTTTTAGTATTATCTAAGATAAGTAAAACATTTTCAGCTTCTCCTCCTTTTGCAGAATGAATTGTTGAAAGCTTAACTCTAGCTTCTTCAGATAATTTCTCACCACTTTGTAACATATCCCTAATATAGAGACTGTCTTCTGGTTCTGTTTCAAAAATCTCATACCATCTTTGAGTATGGCTATACCCAAATTCTTTAAGGTCGTACATGCGTTCTTCTTTTTGAGGAAAGTCTTTTCCGAGATATTCAAATAAATCTCTGCATTCAGAAATAGAGAGCAATGATCCGTTGGTCCATCTCGTAAAATTTTGAATTGCATCGTATAGTCTTGTCTTATAACTCTTTCTGTTTTTATATTCAAAATATATTCCCATCTCTCTTAGCTCTGGCTTGAGTTTAATAAGTCTGTCATTATACCGAGCTAATATTAACCAATTTCCTTTATACAAAGGAACATCGGAAAGCGTCATTACTGGATGTACATTCCCATCCACATCTCTTGCTTTCCATTCTTTTTTTATTCTCCTATCCTCTGGTATTCTACTTAAAATATTGTCCGCAATGTGTTGAACTTGTTTGGGAACTCGATAGGATTGAGGTAAAACTATTTCTTTCGCTGGTTCTTGTTGAAATCTTTTAACATCAGCACCTGCCCAACCATAAATAGCTTGATCATCATCGCCAGCTAATATAACATGTTTGGAGTTTTTCTTTAGAAGATCAAACATTTTCCATTGAATTGGTGATAAATCTTGTGCTTCATCTATGAAGACGACGTCATATTTTGGACACAATTTTGACACAATAAATTTTTCAATCATGTCGGTGTAATCTTTTAAGTAAAAAGATTTTTTATAATTATCTAATTCATCTCTTAAAATAAAAAGTAAATTTTTATCCAGGTCATAGGAATACATTCCTGTATTATATTCATCGTCAACTGAAACTTCTTTTATCCGAGCGGCATTAATAATATTAAAATACTCACTGTCCGAATCTACAAAGCCTGTCTTCTCTTCTCCCTCACTGTATACTGTCACTTCAATTCCAAGTTCTCTACCAATGTCTTCGTAATGCTCGTCCTGCATCACTTCACTTTTTTTCATTCCTAATTTCCAAAAGGCTAGTGAGTGTAGGGTTCTGAAATGTTTTAATTTCTTCTCCGTTAGGTCAGGAAAGCTGTCCAACATTCTATTTTTTGCTTCATTTGCAGCCTTTTTAGTGAAGGCAAAATAGCCTATTTTATCTAAAGGAGTGCCTAGTTTTAAAAATGTTTTAACATATTTTAAAAGACGAGTTGTTTTCCCTGTTCCCGGAGGCCCGAGTATTTTTCTCATCATATGATATCCTTTTTATGTTTCAATTTAGTGTGGTGAATGGGAACGTTTTCAAATTCTGCTATAGAAATTTTTACGACGTTTTTAGTAGAAGTATTATATTTTCCTTTCTCTTTCGTTGGGAATCTTTTTTGTTCCATAAATTCTATGTCACAATTTTCATAAGTTTTCATCATCATGTTTCCTGTTTTATCTTCACTGTATTTCCAATTTTTAGATTTTAATTTGTCATAAAATTTATCAAATTTAAAATAGGCATACCCTTCTTCAATTAATACTGTTCCTGATTTAAACCCAGCATCGTTCATAGCTTTAGGACCATTAATTTTAGAATGTAAAACATCATGTAATTTTTCCTTAGAGCTTGTTCCGATAGGAGGAGTGACTATCTTTTGCGTTTTCCATAAGGCATCTAATACCGTTTGATCTTCATCACCTTTAATAATAGGTGGAGGAAATCCAGCAGCTTTGGCTATTGCATTTCTTCTTTTACGCTGATCATTTACGTGTTCAACAGAACGACAATGAACTGTGGCTGTACTGATACCATCCGGTTTAATAACATCAAACTCATATTCAGGTTCAGGATCAAGATCAATTTTCTTGAGGTTGGTTAACACTGGATAAGTTCCTTTTGATCCAGCCAACACTCCATATTTTTTCTTAACACATATTCCTTTTTTACAATGATCATTAATAGGACTTTGAGTACAAGTGTATCCTTTAAGAGATCGTGCCCAGGATCTTACTTTGGCGCTTAATATTTTATCATCCCATGCGTTTGCATGTTGTTCAGCAAAGTATTTTACAGGAGCATTCTTAACTTTTTGTTTCCAGGTATCTGCGAACTTCATTTTAACGAAGACATGGTAGTTATACATGAATCTATCTTTGCCATCGAAAGTTGGGTCTTTCATTATGGTAGAAAGATGGGCCAGACAAGGAGGACCGTCTTTAAAATCGTCATCAGCTCCTTCATATATTTGTCTATCTATACCTTCTGTTATCTCGTTTAAGCTGTCTTTTCCTACTACATTAGCTTCGGCTACTTTAATAAACTCTTCAAAAGTAAAAGGGGTTCCATCTATGTTTAATGCTCTCCGTTCTGTTTTTTTATAATAAGGGAGATTAATAAATTGCCCTGGTCTTAAACGATCATGTTCAGGATCTCGTGTTAACTGTGTTTGCTTGGGGAAAATTTCACAGTCTGGTTTTAATTTAAAGAGAGGGAGAAGATTACTTAAAAAAGAAACTAAAAGAGTGGCGGATATAAAATCCTTCATAAAAATAAAGAGATGTAGCCCTCCACTTTTAGATTCAATCGGGATTAAAGGTAATTTAAATTCTTGAATTTTGTCTATAAAAAATTTCTTGTCGTAGTTTATATAGATTTTTGGATCTATATCAATGAGTCCAAACTTAACTTCAGAGTTTTCGTTGGTAGGCTGAATACCTACAGATTTAGCGCCCGTTAAATGGTCGATATAGATTTGATCTGTAAATTCTTCATAAGCCCATCTATAGTCTGGTTTCTTTTTACCACTAACCGGATCAATTTGGACATTGGTCCAATCAGCGACACCATACGCGCGTCTATATCCATTAAATAAATTTATATACTTCTTATCCATAATTATCTTTCGAAAGGGCGGGTTAAGTCTCCCGCTCCCGCCCTTTTTTTAATCGATGTCTCGATTAAAACTTAAAAGTGCGAATCAGACCCTTTTGGCTTATCAGAGCCGTGCTTCGCTTTAACACTTCCTTTAGAAATGTTTTCAGAAAAAGTTTTAGCTTGCTGATACATTTGAGTATCTGTTACAGGACCAAGTTTACTTACTTCCCAACCAAACCAAGTGCCTTTATCGTTAGACATTTGAGTAGTTTTTAGTTTGTAAATGTGGCTGAAAGATGCCGGTGTAAATAATCCGTTCTTACCTTTCATTTTAATCCCACTCATCATGGAGTTCCACTTTCTACTAATTTTTAATTGAGTAGATTTCATAGAAATCAATGCTGTTGAAGGACTATCTCCTAAGATAATTACAAAATGAGATGCTGTCTTCTCGATATAATTACCATTCGGTAATCTATCTTTGTAGTTTGCATCTGGTTTTGTTTTTGACATGATGTCAGATGAAGAGTCATAGATTGCAATTGGTGCACCTAATCCTTCTCCTCTATCTTTCCATTCTATGTACTCGAGTTTATAAAAGCATGGAATGACATCAATGCCCTTCACGCCATCATATAACTCACCAGTGACAGAATTGAAAATCATTCCTGCCTTGGCACCTTTGACATATTTACCATCTCTTTCGTTTACTTCAGGTGATAACTGTCCAAGGATTTTTAGAAACGGCAACGCCAAGTCTTGCTGACTGATATTGCCTAAACCCTTACTTGCATCCTGTTCAAATACATTGGCAGGAAGAGAAGCGTTTGTTTTTTGTTGTACCTCGTTCATGTTTATTGTTTCCTTGTTATTTTGGTTCGGCTGCCTGCGAACACGTTAAATAAGTCAGTGGGAATCTCTTGTCCAGCTTCCAGACGCTCTCTGACTAATGCTTTTAATGTCATCGGTTCAACCTTTAATTTCTGGACAGGTTCAAAACCTTGACGTTGTGCAAGGGTCGCATAATCTGCGGCCTTGTTATCTTCGCCACGACCAAAAGCAACAGTAACCTCATTTTTAATAAGATCACCTAGGTCGTTATCTCGAAGCCATTTAAATGCCTCTTCCCTTTTTGCAATCGGGATCGATGCACCGTAGACGGGTTTAACTTCAACTGAAGATCCGTCTGCTAATTTTAGTGTGGAGATATTCATTTCCTGCATCATTGTAGGAATAACTTCTCCGGATACCAATTCTACCTTTCTTTTAAGTTCTTTCAACTCTTTTTCTTTAGTAGAATACTCATCCTCTAGTTGTTTTAGTTTTACTACTTGATCAGATAAATTTTTGGCTTCATTTACTGAATTCAAATCTTCTCTCTGATCTTTTTCAAAATCAATACTACTCATTTATTTCTCCTTTCTCTCTTAGATTTATAGTAATAGGATAATATTGATTTTCTTGTTTATCCCATTTTAATAACCTGTATTTTCCATTTGTAATGTCCGAAGCGATTGAACAGGCTACTCCGATAATGGCGGGATCTCCTGTTAATAATAAATAGTCAGTGGGTCGGTAATTTTTCATCAGATTTCTTAATTTAAAAATTAATGGACCTGGAGAAAAAATAATCTGAGAAAATTCAGGTAACAAAAACTTGAATTTTCCATACCTAGAAGCGCTCATTATGTTAATCTTAGGTATACCTGCTTTCGTGCCTGGTATTTCTTGAATAACATAAACAATAGACTGCCATCGTTCATTAGGGGCTGGTTCACATTTAAAAGTACTAAACATATTTATTTATCTCGCTTTCTAACATTGACAAACTATATAAGATATTCTATATATTAAGTCAAGAAAGAATATATGAATTATAAATTTAAGACCCCGCCTTATGGTCATCAGATTAAGGCTTTAGAAATGTCATGGAATAAATCTTATTTTGCTTATTTCATGGAAATGGGTACCGGTAAATCGAAGGTCCTTATTGATAATATAGCTATGTTATATGATCAAGGTAAGATAAATGGCGCTTTAATTATATCTCCTAAAGGAGTAACTGGCACTTGGTATGAACAAGAAATTCCTACTCATCTTCCCAACCACATAGAAAAAGAAGTAGTTTTATGGCAAGCTAATATAACAAAAGGTCAATCTAAAAAGTTAGGAAGATTATTTAAGACAGGAGAAGAATTACATATTTTGGTAATGAATGTAGAAGCTTTTTCAACTCAAAAGGGAATTGATTTTGCTTCTAAATTTTTAGTCTGCCATAATACTTTAATGGCGGTGGATGAAAGTACCACTATAAAAAATCCAGATGCTAAGAGAACTAAAAATATTTGTAAATTAAGTGCTCATACAAAGTACAGAAGAATTTTAACAGGCTCTCCTGTGACTAAATCTCCCTTGGATCTTTATAAACAATGTGAATTTTTACAACCTGAATTATTAGGCCATTCTTCTTATTATACTTTTAGAACAAGATATGCGGTTATGAAGACCGCTAATTTTGGAGGAAGATCCGTACAAATTGTGGTTGGTTATAGAAATTTAGATGAGTTGTCTGAAAAACTAAAACCTTTTTCTTATCGGGTTTTAAAAGATGAATGTTTAGATCTACCGGCTAAAACTTACATGAAAAGATCCGTTAAATTATCGGCTGAACAAGAGAAAGTTTATAAACAAATGAAACACTTAGCATTAGCTGAACTAGAAGGTAAAACCATGACTACGGCTACTGTATTAACTCAGCTCATGAGACTTCAACAAATTACTTGTGGTCATTTTAAGTCTGATGATGGAACTATCCAACATATTAAAAGTAATCGAATGGATGAGCTTTTAAATGTTTTAGATGAAGTGGAAGGAAAAGCTGTTATTTGGGCTCATTGGCAACAAGATGTGGAACAGATAATGAAAGCTATTAGAAAAGATTATGGTCATGGAGCTGTTGTGGATTATTATGGCTTAACTCCTAATAATGAAAGACAGACTAATATTGAAAGATTTCAAAATGATGACAAATGTAGATTTTTCGTAGGAACTCCACAAACGGGTGGTTATGGTATTACTCTAACATCTGCTTCAACGATGATTTATTATTCTAATGGTTATGACTTGGAAAAACGTCAACAGTCAGAAGCACGAATAGATCGAATCGGCCAAAAATTTCCAATGACCTATATTGACCTCATAGTTGAAGATACCGTGGATACACGAATTGTGAAAGCTTTAAGAAAAAAAGTAAATATCGCTTCTAAGATTATGGGTGAAGAATTAAAAGCTTGGATCTAACGTAGGATTTTCTAGGAGCAGAGTAAAACTTCGCTCAAAAATTTTTCCCTAATTACACCATTGCGTCGTATTTTGTGGCGCCGTTGATTTTGGTAGCTTTTAAATACTGTCTTCTTTTTTGATTTTGAGAAAAGCTGCAGTGCACCCACCCCGAGTTCGGATCTGATTCTTTCCAGTACTCGAGAATAAGTTGGTCGTATTCCAGGTTTTCATTAATGTAATCTGCTAATTCTTTATTAGATACTCCAAAGATTTCGAAGTCCGCCGCTTCTCCTTTTGCATGTTGCGAGGTAGTTTTGCTGCCGATGGCAACACACAGCTCCGGGGAGCGATATCCGCTAGAAATGGTCACTACGCGTCCAAAATGGTCTCGAACAGGCTGTAGGATCGACGTACAGAGCGATTTCAGGTTCTCCTGGTGCTCAGCACTAGGGGTATTATCAATGCCCTTCCTCTCAGCTGTCTGGCTCTTTGTGAGCTCTTGCAAGCTAAAATTTTCACTTAGTTTCATCTTTCTTCTCCTCTTGTAGTTTGTCTAAGTCTTGTGTTGTATATTCTAGTTTCTGTAATGCTCTTTTTAACGCAGAGTCTTTTGCTTTGCAAGCATCAGTTAGTTCATTGACCTGTTCTTTAAGAACTCTCACCTGTTCTTTATACTCCGCAATAATTTCTTGGTAATCTGCTTTAGACATATATGGTTAAGAATTAAATTCCTCTACCGAATAGTATACTAAGTTTTTGTTGAGTTGTTAACTGGTTATATGGAACATTTCCACCAGCTCCGCCTCCTTGAGCGGTTACTGTGGCTTGATCCACGCTTGGTAGATTCAATGAACCAGGGGTAGTTATTGGGGTACCCGCATCCATAGGCATTAATGGATTTTCTACATTAGGAAAAGCTGGCTCGTTTAAAGAAAGGCCCTGTAGTTGTGATCTAATAGAATTAATTGCGGACGCTGCAGCGTTATATGGATTAGTTTCTCCCAGCTTTTTAGCATTATCGGCAAAGGCTCTTCTAACATTTAATGAGGGAGTGTAAGGTCGAAAGATCCCATTTTCAATGGCACTTTTTTCCATCAGAGAAATATCTACACTTTTATTATATGCTCCTCTGGTTATTCCTAATGTCTTAGCTGCATCTAAATCTAACATCAGTTTTTTCTTAACATTAAACAGAGCTCTATTAGCATTGATGTATGCATCTACAATTTCTCTAGGTTCTATAGGTCCACCTCTCAAAGATTCTCTGGTAAATAAAGATCCTGATTGTCTAACTCCTTGTTTATAGTCAGCGACTTTAAATTTAATTGTTCGTTCAGGATTAATATTCACAGCTCTGAAACCAAAGAGTCCTGCAAACTCATCCCCAAATTCATATTCTTGGCCGTACTCATCGTACTTACCTCTAGTAATAACATCTACTTCTTTAATAGATCTATCTAATCTTTTAAACTGATCAAAAGAGAAAGGCATTTGAGCTTTAACTAAGTGTTCAAATATTTTAGTAGCTTTATTTCCTCCACTATCTTGTTCATTATAAACTTCATAACCTTCTCTAGTTCTTCCACCTCTCATGATAATATCTGATACAGCTTCAGTCCAAATCGATTCACTAATAAATGGCTCACCAAATTCTTTCATGGATTCAAAGACACCAGCTAATAAATCATTCATGATCCCATCTTCAGGAGCACCATCAGCTACTTGATTAATAACCGTTTGAAGAGGTCTGATTAAGGTATCGTATGCATTAGCGTGACTGAAGTCGACATACTTAAAGTTCCCTTCTTCATCTTTAATAGGAAGGATGGTAGAGTTTTGAGACCAGTCCGCTACATATCTTCTAATGGCTTCTCGTTCTTCATCCGTTACATCGTAAATCGTTTGGAACATTTTTTGAGTTGCGTAAGGTACTGCTGCAACTGTTGTCGTAAATCCGAACAGTCTAGTGTAACCTATGCCTTGGAAAGGTCTAATGACTTGACCATTCGCTAACGTATAAGTTTGATTAATTTCTCTTAATGCTCTTTGAACTATGTTCACTCCTGTTCTTGCGATCTCTGCCGGAAATGATACGAAGTTTCCAATTGGAAGTTTACGTAAGCCTTTAATAAAATCAGGGACGTAATCATAGTTAGGAATATTATTCTTAACAATGTCCGCTGCTTCTTTCTCTAACCAATCTTCGGTAACTTCAATCCATTCTCCCTTAGCATTTTTCATCCAGGCATCTTTAGTTCCTCTGGCAACTCCTTGTTTTTCTAAAGCTCTTGTCAGTCTAGCTTTTTCTATAGCCCAAGAATAAATTTTCCAGAAGTCATCTTCAGCGGTGTAGAGATCTTGACCAACTGATTTTATTTTAGAGAGTTGTTTCATTAAACCTCTCATACCTTTTTGGTAGCTCATGGTTGCACCAAAGTTTATATCTTCTAGTAGTCTGGAAAGATCTCCGAGTCTTACGTTACTGTTTACCACTCCTAATCTAATAAGCTTATCGTATAAATCATTTTGTTGTCTTGTTCCTTTTAATGGAGTTTGTAATGCCTGATAGGCTAACTTCATTGGATTCTCTACCAATTCTTTACCAGCCACCGTTACATTGACTTTACTAAAGTTGGCAGGAATAATTCCATTAGCTGCTGCGAAAGCTCCTGCACTTATAAAGTTTCTCATGTGAGTGATAGGAGATAAAATTGTTTTAGCGATCTGTGATGTGGCTTTAGGATATAAAAGAAGTCCTGTGTACATGTCTCCTAACATTTCACTTCCCATTAATGTAAAACCTTTAGTATTAATTCCTTGTGTCTCAAGAGCCTCAGCTAATCCTGGACGTGCATAGTAAGGAGTTCCTACATCTCCAAAAGGGTTACTTGCACCTGAGGACATGCCGACTCTTCCTGCTCCTGCCTGATCTATAACTTGAATAGGTCTAAAGTCTTCACCAAAAAATAACTTGGCATCATCTTGACTCTTGGTAAACATAGGCATGATATCTGTTTTACCTGTCGCATCTATTTCAGCTTTGGCTTTAGCTAATAGCTCATCATTCTTGTTAAATATATTTCTAAAAAAGATATTTCTTTGAGCAACTAAAGAAAGTTTAGCCATACCACCCAAGATAGTTTGCATAGGGTTTTGTTGTTTACCTAATAGTTTTTCAAAAGCCGGTCTAAATTGAGGATCAATTTGTGAGAGATTAGGTTTAGGTATTCTTCTTCTTGTTGCCTCGTCTAAAGTAGTTTTACCTGCAAAGAAATCAGGAATAGTAAAATAAGGATCAGAAGGTTTATCCATTCTCATTCCTTTAGGGAGCTTAGCGGTATCTAAAATTATTGCTACCGATTGTTCTGCTTCAAGATCGGTTAGGGTTTTGCCTGGGTTAACTTCTGCATAAGTTTTTTTAAATATATTTTTAACTTCGTCGACAGCTTCTTGTGTGGGTTTATATCTAAGCCACGGAATAATACTTTTATTCTGCATAACATCATAAGTAGCCCCTAAGTAATCTTTAAATTTATCTCCAAAGGCATCTTTGAATTTTTTCATTTCATCAGGCTCAAGGTTTCTTCCAATGGCTGTAAAGAGATCATCCCATCGTTTTCTAATTTGGCCAAGACCTACAAATAATGAAGCGACGTCGTCACTCTTAGCGCCTAAATTTGTAAGCTTTTCCTCAAGGGCTAGTAGTTGCTTACGATTCATTTCCCCCCACTGAGAAACCATTCTTCCTGTAGGAGCTCCATCGATAACTTCATCAACCAGTTTAGGATCTCCGGATAAAAGGAGATCATTAATTTCTTTTAAAAGTACATTTCGCTCTCCCTGTTTTTGTGTATTCCATATGGTTCTAAGAGGAGGAAAGACACCATCAATTAATTTATCTACATCTCTAGATATATTTTTAGCGAGTACGGTATCCGCACCTCTCATTCCTTTAGAAGTTCTTTCTATATCAAAAAATTCTTGTGTCTTATCACTCCGTGCTCTAAATTTTCCTGCCACTTTATCAATCAATCGATCAATTTTACTATTGGCAATGTCTAATTTTTCTCCACGACCTGCTAATCTTTTAATAGTAGATCCTATGCCACCAACAACTCCTGTGAACAAAGCTCCTTCCGTTCCAAACTTAACTCGGTTTAATAAATCTCTAACAGCATCTTCACCTTCGCCTCTAGTAATTTCTGTAGGTCCACCAATTAAATCTCCCAAGCTACCAATCTTTTCTACATCACCAACAAAGACTCCTTCAGCAACACCACCGGCTAATGCACCAGCAATGAATTGATTGGTCTTACCTCTTGCGTTTAAACGTGTAGCTTCTTGAACACCTTTTTGAAGAGAAGGATTTGAAAGTTGTAAATACTTACCACTCTTTTTAGCTAGCATTGATTGCTTAGCAAGTTGACTTCCTAGTTTAAAACCATAACCACCAGGTACCCCGATGTTAACTAAGAGTTCTGTAATTTTTCCTGCGGCTGTGGCTTCAGCTTTCTCGTCCCATGTTGTAAGATCATCAAACCATTGTTCAACAGCTGCGGCTTTACCTGAGTTCACACCCAGATCCATAAGCGTTGCGCCTAATGAAAATAATCCTTTGGGAATTTGTAAAAATCCAGAACCTATACCTGCTAGCATAGATTCAAATGTTCCTACTTTATTAGAAGGTCCAGATTGATATGCGTCAAGTTCAGCAAGAGTAGGCATGAATCCTCCCTACCATTTATATTCGACAGTTAAATCTTCGTTTACTTTAACCGCTCGGTCACCTACGATATAGTATCCAGGTTTTCTGTCACTAATTGACTCTATAAATTTTATTTCTACATCTGGTACAGCTTTATTATTGTTTGCAAATTCTTTCCAGCTCTTATCTTCTGTAGAAAATTCTCTGATTGGAATGCCTTCTCCTGAAGATTTTAAAGCAGAGCTTAAAAGATTACCATCCACAGCACCTGTTTTACTATACACAGCCATAACGGTATCTTCAAAGTCAGGCACTTTAGCTAAATGATCTAAAGCTGCTTTTTCAGTTTTAAATACACCCGCGGCTACTAAGTCTCTTGCATTTGCTTTAAGTTGACTTCCTTTACCTTTAGCGATATCTTTTTCAATCTCACCTTTAGTCATCATTAAACCAACAGCTTCTCTAATCTGTTCAGGTTTATCGAATCGTTTGCTTGTTTGTTCTACAATTGGATCAATTAATTCTCTACCAATGTTTTTCTTATCAAGAGTTCCTCTTTGAAGAATGGTTTGACCGGCATCAATTAAAGCATCATAAGCTGCTGTCTTTTTAGCCTTGTCATAGCCCATAATTTCTAAAAGATTATTGACTCTTTTATCTCTGTCAGCTTTAGCGTTTTTAAGTTTGGTGTCTTCTATTAATTTTTTCTCTGCCTCAGTTAGTTTTTTAACTTTAGGTGTGTCTTTATCGTCAGGTTTTTCTTCTGCAACTTCATCTTTCCAAGCAGATTCTATTCCTTCTACTTCCCAAGGTAAATATTTTTCGAGGCTTTTTGGAGTTAGTGCTTCTGCAGTCCATTTAGGAATACCTACGAGAGCGGCTTTTCCAATGGCTTGACCAGGTTCGGTTGTAGCAGCATAAGGTATACCTCCATAAGTCCACCATGGATTCTTTTGAGCGAATCCTTTTACCATTTCCCAATTAGTACGAGGTGTTTTAGTAATTCTATCTTGTATACGGCCTCTCATTCCTATAGGCACGCTTGTCGAAGGTTGGGTAATCTTCATTCGAGGAATCATGTCAGGTTTAATTTTACTCCAACCTGATTTAATTCCTCTCATAGCCCAAGGTGCAGCTCTGCCAGCCCATGATAGGGCTGCAGGAATACCAAAGAAAGCTGCATGATGAGCTCTTCCTGATGAATCTTTAGGGAAAATAGGGTTACCTACAAGCGCAGCTCTACCTCCACCTGCGTGTGGCTCTCTAATGCCATGCATGATCCCTTGTTTAATTGGGCCACCCATTCTAAACATTGGTCTATTGAGTGTTCTCATAATTAATTCCTATCCTGGAAATATTTTACCATACAATCCACCAATACCTAAGGCAGTTCCTAGAGCTGAGGCCCAAGGATCTTGTGGTTGTGGAGTTTGATATTGCATTCCTGCAACTCCACCTGCTAGTCCTGTAATTCCTGTACCATACTGCGATAGTCTTCCGTAAGGTTCATAAGCTGCAGTCTGTGCCGCTTGTTGTTGAGCTCCTAATTGAGCTTGAGTCAGTCCTTGTCTTAAACTTCCCATTTGTCCAAGAGCTCCAATGTCTGCTCCTAAACCTGCTCTTTGAAAATTAGATAAACCAAATTGATTAGCTGCAAGTTGCCCTTGATTAGTAAAAGCTTGTTGCGCTTGTTGCTGTGCTTGTTGTAATCCGGACTGTAACATTTGAGCTCTTAAACCTTCTCGGTTAGCTAAAGTATCTGCATCATACTGACCCAGCATTGCTCCTTCTCTTCCACCACCAAAGCCACCTGTACCTACGGCTGCGTCTCGAATAGCTTGTTGACCAGCTGTTCTTGATAAATCGTATTGTCTTAAGGTCTCATCAATAACATCCGTTTGATAAGGCGACATAAACGGTTGGTAAGCTTGTGCGCCTGTCAATCCTCCTTGAGCTGTTATCGCTTGTTGAGCCGCTGTTAAATAAGGAGCGTATGATCCCACTCCTTGTGTAGCTAAACCAATTGCTTGGGTTTGTAAGGGATCTTCACCTGCAACAAATTGTTGACCGGTAAATTTACTTGTATCTATCGGTACTGAGTATGTGGCCGTTGCCTGTTTGGCGAAATCCTTCGCTGTATCTTCTAAATATCCTGGTAATGCCATTACGCTATCCTCGTTTCTAGTTGTTTCATATTATCATACATTCCCTGAGCCCCGAGTCCTTGAGACTCTTCAGAAATCTGTCCACCTGCTTCTAGGTGATTCATCATATTTTCCATAACTTCTGCGCCAGCATCAATGTCACCACCGCCAGCGTTTCTTACAGCGTCTGCTGTAAATACAAATTCGTTTTTACTTAATCTTGCAGGAACATCGTCAGCTTTTTCTTTTCTTCCTATACCAACAAAGCCTCCTTCATTTCTATAATCTTTTTCTTTGCCCCCTAAATCTAATAAAGGCATGATGCCACCGTTTGCAGCAGCTACTCTTACACCACCACTTGGATAATCAAATTTATTATAAGCTGCAGGTGTTGTGTATCCTGCTACATGTGATCGAGGAACAGGACCTCCTCCTAGTAGACCTACTCGTCCACCTTTAGCAAAGCCTCCTACTTCACTTATAATTTGTAAATATTCTGGAGTATTACGAGCAATCTCTGCTGCTAGTTCGTATTCATAACCTAGATCCATTAAAATATTAAGACGTTCTTCAAACCAAGCGGGTCCAGCTGTCTGTCCTTCAATTTCTTCCATTTGATCGGTGACTACTTCATTTCCTTGCGGAGTCATAAACATTGACTCTTGATCTTCTACTAATTCTCCTAATCGATATCCTGATCTTCCACCTTTGTTCATCATCTGAGGTTGAGCTGGTGCCATCGGTCCTTGTTGTTGTGCTTGTTTTAATACTGCCATTTTAAATTGTTGATAAGACATCGTACCACCTTGGTTACGATACTTTTGGTATTCCATTTTTAACATGTTCTCCGCTTGAGCTTCTGCAACTCCTCCACCATTAGCGATACCTACTCTACCTCCATCTTTAGCTCCAGTAAAAAATCCTGGTTGAACATAATCCGATTGAGGTAAAAATCTTAAACTAGGATGTCGATCTCTGGCCATTTGATAAATATTAGAAATACTTGAAGGGGTAACATCAAATGTATCTTCGACCACTTCTTCTTCCTCGTCTCCACCCAGAAAAGGTAGGGCTGTTCCTGCTGCCAGTAAACTTCCCAGTCCTATTTTACCTAGAGAGAGTGCTCGCTCAGATCCTTTTCCAGTATGAAAAAGATTTCCTAATAATTTACCTTCACCAAATAATCCTTTGAGTTTATTCCCCCACCCAGTGCTACCACCCCAGGTACTACCGAATGCTTTAGGAGCAAAATAACCCAGACCCCCTATGATGGCTGCTTTGCCTAGTGGACTTTTAACAACTTTCTTAAGTCCTTTTCCTATTTTTTTAACTGCTTTTCCTAGAAAATAAGGTTGACGGATGCTTGTTATTCCGCCTTCTGCATATAATTGTTCTGGTTCTTGTGCACGTGATATCATAATTTTGCCTCAAAATTTCAATCTACTTTGTTTTTGCAAACAAATCAAGCTTCGGCATCATGACATGGACATCTCTTTGGATGTACTTTTCGTCTATACCTTTGGCCTTCCACTCTTCTTCCGTCTTATAAATCTCCCCGGTTTCCCTATGTTTTATGGTCGTCGTAATCTTAGTGGGCTTTAATACCGGTACATCTTCTCCGTCTATCTTTACAGTATCCATTATGTGTTCACCTGTTTTTTAATGTTTAAATAACTAACGGTCACTACTACTCCATCCGTCACTGTTCCTGCGGTCGTATATTTGAGCTCAGTATTTCCTTCTACTATCATGGGATTAGTGAGAATCTCTACACTTGCAGCGGTTGCTAAAGTTTGGGTATGAATGACTTCATAATTATTATTAGTGATGGTAATCGTAGGAGTGTTCCCTCCTGATTTATTAGTGACATGCAGAGACTTAATAATATAGGTCTCATTTACTAAAGGTTTCTGAGTACCTGCGGAGTCGGTTCCAAAAAATTTAACCGTTTCAGCGGTCGTTGAAGTATTTCCCCAGAATTTATATTCGTTTATTACAGCCATTATTCTACAAAGAAGCTAAGCGCTTCAATTTCCTGTCGCATTTCTTCCTGAAAAGAAGTGTTTAGTTTATTGATAACGGCGTCGAGATCTCTTACCAGTGATTGAAAAGTTTTTTGATCGTATTCTTTACTGGCACGCGTCAGCGCTTGGGTAATTTTTGCCATTATACAAGACTCGCTATTCCTTCTTCAACAATTTCTTCTTGGGGTCCTGAAGCTTGATCGTTCGCCAGGTCAATCAACATTTGATATTCCTCACCAGTTAATTCATGAAGAGGTTTTCCAAAGATATCCATGGACATATCATTTAATGCATCCATCGGATCAACAGCCGAAGCCTGGTCTCCATAAGGAACCCCTTGGTCTTGCATGAACTGATAAATATTTAAATCTTCTTGTACCTCTTCGGGATCTCCTCCTGCATATAAACCTACTCTTCCGCCTTGTGCCCATGAATGATGTCCTCTGGTATCGGCACCTGGTTTGGAAGATCTTGAAAATCCACCACCTAAAGTATAGCCACCACCTCGGTCTCGGGTATAATCATGACGTCCACCGTCTCCGCCACCATGAACACTAACCCCACTTGGGGATTGTGTAGTTGTTACATTTTTAATAGGAACTTTTTGTGTAGCGCCTCTACTATCTATTAATCCTCTATTAACTAATGCATTAAAAATATTTGTACTTAATCCTTTTCTTCCCATCTTGTTATATCGATTCATCGCCCAGTCTATTTTCTTCTGTTCCATTTCCTCTAAACTTTTACTGCCAAACATAGAATCAAAATTTTTATTAAATAAAAGATCAGAGCTAACTTTCAATCCACTCGGAGTATCTACAAGACTAAATTCCTGTCCTTTGTATTTTCCTCTGCCTGTTTGAGAATCCATGGACCCCATGATTGCATCATAAGCTCTTTGTTTAGCTTCCGGTCTTTTAAATTTTTCACCTAACCATTCAAGACCAGCCATGACCGGAGTTTTAATATTATCATACCATTTATTATCAATATTCCCACGATCGATGTCTTGCATTTTTAATATATGTTGCCAGTTAGGATCTAATTTATTTAATGTAGGGGTAACCACAGGATCCGGAAGATTATCTCCAGGTATAACACCCATCTCTGATCCCCAATTTTGTAAAGGAATATTTGCTGCATCATAAGCTGCTGCTTTATCTTCTAAATCATTAATGTTTAAACCAAACATACTTGTTTCCGTAGCATTAGGATCTCGTTTCGTTAAAGCCTCGATTGCACTTCTAGCTATAAAGGGAGAGGATGCCACAAGACCAGGTATTCCAAAAACAGTTCGTGCTGCTCCTACTCCAACATTCTTTGCTTTGCTTAAAGCACTCAATGCTTGAGGTGTTCCTCCCGTATGAAAAGTACCTCCCATACTCTGAGGCATAAAAGCTTTCCAAGGTGTCCAGTTTCTAAGAGCCTGCCAGTTCGTTGGTCGTATGTTGGTAGCTCCACTTTGAACGGGTTGAACGTTGGTTTGATAGAAGTTATTTCTAAAACTATTATCTAGCATCGCATTGGATGCAGGTTGTTTAAACCAATCAAATATTGCCATTATCTTCTCCCATCTGGATGAATGTCCAGTCTAAATGTTCCTAGCTTCCAGTCTTGGGCCTGATATGACCCTCCACTTGAGCCAGTGTTTGCTACTTTAAACGCAATTCCTCGTGCTCTTGCGCGTGTATCCACTTTAGCAGTGGAACTTGTGATTGTAAAGGGTCCTAATGGAGAACTTGCTGCTGCGTTGTTAGGATAATTTCTTAACATTAAGGTCACTTGCGTGTCTCCCGTCTGACTAATAAAGTCAGGAATCATTCTTCTGATTCTCATAATGTATTCCCCGTCTCCTCTGGCATCCGGCATGCCTACGATTTGCCCCGAAGCTGCTCGTTTCTGGGTAATATCAAAGTCTCCGGAGATAATGTTAGCGGCTACAGCAGTAATGACTCCACCTGCATTGATTTGATCGGTCCCTGTTTCCTGTTCATAGTAGATCGTAATTCCATCCGTATTCCCTACGACATCATAAGACGCATCATCGCTGTTATCATAATAACAGGCATGAGGTTTGTCGAAGACCGCTGAATCAACCCAGGCTGTACGCGGTAAACTTCCTGTGGTCCATACTGGCTTCTTCGCAATAGCTGTTTCTAAATAATTATAAGTTACTACCCGATCAATAACATCTGAACCCGTACTACAATAGTACCAACTGACTTCTCCAAATAAGTTATTAAGTCCAGCATTAACGAGATCTCGTGGAGTAGAATTTAAACCATCATAAACATAGTCTTCTACTAAACATGGGATAGATTGAAGTTGACCTGAGTATTGAAAGAATCCATTTTCCGACATCCAATAGGCCGTCCCATCGACTTCTACCGCTGCATTTTTTCCTATTAAACCACAGTTCGTTCCTGCTTGTTCAAAAGAAAAGGTAAAAGGAGCTCCTACAAATCTCATGAGATAAATAGAAGTATCGGTCCAAACATAGATCGCATCTCTCCCTTTAATAGCCCCCATAATTTTAGAGCCATCTGCAAGTCTTTGTGTACCTGCGGTATTATTAGCGGTTACCGTATAAGAATCCGTGTCATTAATACTTTCCTGATCCGAGAATCGAATAAACATATCATTTTGAGTAGAGGAACTTGTAGTCGTCGTGGTAGTACCAAAGAAGATTAAATGTCTGTCCGTTGGTGATACTAAAACATGTCGTGAAGCTGCAGGGGCATTAGACATAACGGTTGCCCGTTGTCCTGTGGGGTTCGCTGCTGCTGCATCCCATTCAAAACACGCTCCATTATAAATAAGAGCAATTAATTTTGTACCATAGTTATCAAAAATCCATAAGCCTGGATCAATCGTATAGTCAGCAGAAGAGGGATCTCCCCATCCTACATACTCAGAAATATTAGTAACCGTAGCTCCCGATAAATGGGAAGCTAACGTGGTTCCGTTCGCGGCTCTTGGGCCTCCGGTTAAAGTATTCGTTGCAGTATCATTAGCCGTGAAACCAATGTCTTCTGTTCCAATTCTAATTTCTCCTGAAGCTGGAAAAGCTGAAGAGTCGGCTAACACTACCGTAGTAACTCCAGCATCAGCTGCGAGACCTGTTGCCAGCGTCGTGGTTGCGGGTCCTGAAGCCGTTCCAGAATAAGTTCCTGTACCCCATCCATAACCTCCTAGTTGTTGAGCCGGTCCAACGGTATAATAACATTTAGCTGTGGCACTTCCTGAATTACTCAATGGGGTTCCTGATTCTGTGGTTGCCATCGTCACTGTAATTGTGGTCGCCGTGGGTGCGGAAGTCACCATAAATTTTATTCCTTCAAAGGAAGCATCGTTATAAGTAGAACCCACCGCTGTGACTCCACTTACGGATTCCATTAACACAATGTCATCATCGATGAGTCCATGAGGACTTGGGAAAGTTATGGTTACTGTCTTCTCTGAAGAGGTACTTGTGAAATCACAACCCGCAATCGTAGTTCGGATAGGGTGAATGTCATAATACTGACCCCCTGAATATACATATAAAATTCTGTTTGTTCCTATGGCTGCATATTTAATACCAGCGTTATCATCCCAGTGATGAAGAGCTCTACCGGCTCCTGTGAGTTTATCGGACCCTAACTGTTGCCATCCCCCTATTTTTTCAGGAGATCCATAACGAAATCTAACATAGTCTCCTCCCGTCCATTGCCCTTCAGCGCCGGTAGGAGTAACCTGTTTATTAAATCCTGGTGTAAAACCTAATTTTTGTAGCATAGAAAAATCCGTTTAGGTTTAAATTATACTAGATCTATGGTGATTTCAACTGCTTATGAAGAGGCGTAGAAGACCTTTGTGGTGGAAAGAATCCCCCACGCCGAGCTTCTATATACCTTATTTCTTTTGAGGAGGCAACTTAAAACCTTTAAACCATGCAGGCAGTCCTAAAAATGGGCGTTTATCGTAAAGGTTTTCTTTAGCTGTTTTTTTACTTTTATCATTATAATGTAAAAAAACTTGCCCACAATCTTTACCAGGAAAAGGATCTCTCCAATGTTCTAATTCACACCCCATATAAACAAGCATATCTCCTTGATCTAAATTTACTTTTACTCCAGCCATTCCAGTTTTACCAGATGGTTCTAAATAAATAGGCCAAGGATCTCCTCCTAAATTCAATGTGGTAGATACTTCACAAGAGTATCGATCCTTATGTCTGTGTAAAATATCCCCTTGCTTATAGATTCGTGCATAAGAATAGGCTGGTTGTAATTTAAACCCTGTTTCTTTTTCCATTTTTTTATGAAGTCCTTGAAGTAAAGTATCCATAGCGATATCACAATAATGAGAATAAGTATTAGGAATCTGTTCATCGCTCCAGGTTCCCCATTCTTCTGCAAAAGGACTAATCCATCGTGTATCAAAGAAGAATCTTGCTACTCTTCTTTTATTTAAAAAGTAAGCATACACAAACTCGGCTAGTTCTTTAGAGATGGCTTGTTTTAAAACTTTATATTTATTTCTTTTGAACGACATGTTTCTCCTTTAATAATTGTTTTCTTTTTTCTTCGATTAATGTTTCCACAAAATCATCTGGAAGTTTTTTAGGATGTTGTCCTAAAATAGTTTTAACATAAGCATTCTGTGTAGCTTGAGGCAGGTGTAGTATTTTATTTTTTCTTGTCATTTTTATGTTGCTCCGCCCATGTTGGTTTTAAAGGCTTGCCTAACGGGCCATTAGGAATAGCTTGTACATTAAAATGAATAAAGCGAAAAGGATCATAACCATTATCCACACTATACATATGAGGTAAATAAGAATTAAAAAATATAAGTCTTCCCGGTTTAGCAAGATAATTAACTTGGTTAGAAGCCACGGTTATTTGAGATGGATCTTTTTGAGGAAGTAAATTCATAACATGGCCCGGTCTAGGGTCTTCGAATACAGGCATTGATGTTTTTTCATTTGCCTTAAGAAAAAAGAATCCAGAGATATGGCCATTCCAATGGGTGTGTAAAGTATGGTGACCTCCTCCATCTTTAGAAAATTCTTGAACCCACAACTCAGTAATAAAAAGACTATGATTAGTTAAATCAAATCCTTGACCATCTAAAAGATTCCATGCGGTTGCTCCGATATAATCTTGTATAACTTTGAATTGGGGATCTCCTAACAACGAAGTTGAATGATGAACCCATGGGTGTTCTCCTTTATTACCAAATTTTTTATTTCTTTGTTTAATCGCATCTAGATTATTTAATCTTGCCTGTTTGATATAAGCATCTGATGCTGTATTAAGTGTCTTCACCCATTCAGGTTTATCTGTCCAATAGATAGGAGAAGAAAAATAATGTTCGGTATTAAGAACTTCAGGTTTCTCCTTTCCTCCTTCTGAAGTTTGACATAATTCTTTAATTTTTATTTTCTTTTTTTTCTTCATACGAAAGGGCGTCCTAAATTCCATATTACTAAACTGTATCTTGATCCTTTTTTAACTGGCTTAACTCGGTGCCATACAAAAGAAGGAAAAACTACCAGAGATCCTTTAGGTAATATATCTTTACATATTCTAGTATTTCTTTTTTTATCTGGATCTAAATTTCTAAAATCAAATTCCAGTTCTCCTCCTTTATAATCTTTTTCATCAGATAAAGAAAGGGTGACTGATAATTTTCTTACCTTACCATGACTCATTGTATTGGGTTGATTATAGGGTACTTCCCAACTATCACAATGCCAATCATAATATTGGCCTTTATTGTATTTAGTAAATTGACAGGACTCTGACCAATCCCAAAGAAAATTCCAGCCTGCATTAATATTGGCTTGACGAATAAAAGGATGGATTTCTTTATATATCCAGTTTTCTGATAACCAAACTATATTAGAATCTCTTTTCTTTTTTAAATCTTTAATTTGATCTCTGTTTAAATTCCTTCCATACCCCCCTGTCACAGCCATTTGTTCCTTAATCTGTAAACCATATTTTACAATCTTATCACAGACATGATCTGGGACTGCTTTTTTATAATACCAATAATAATTTTGTAAATTCATCTTTTAATCTTTCCCCTTCTTTATAGCATATTAGACAATGAAGTCAATTTGATCTATATCAATTCTTATCCTATAAAATATAGGATGGGTAGTAAAATTTAATGAAAAAAAATTTAGCCGTTTAACGTACTGGTTCCAGTCACCGTAAAGGTTGCGACATTACAACCGCCTGGAGTTGTTGAAACTGTATTAGCACATGGAGTTACTGTCATTGGGAAAGCTCCTGGAGTACGAATAATAACTACTCCTGAACCACCATTTCCACCCGGTGAATCTGAGGTTGGATAAGCCGGTCCAAAAACAGGACCACTTTCTGTTCCACCACCTCCACCACCACCCGTGTTAACTGAACCATTCTGAGTAGGAAGAGCGGGAATAGTTATCGCAGATCCGACACCGCCTCCGCCATTTCCGCCAGCAATAGCTGCCGGAGGTAATGGATATTGACCACCACCGCCTCCACCTGCGTAAAATACAGGAGAGCCTGTAATACAGTTTTCTTTACCTACACCACCAACACCACCGACTGGGCCGGGACCAGCGTTTCCACCAGCACCTCCAGCACCACCTCCTCCAGATGAAGCTTGACAGTTTGGATTGGCTCCACCAGGATTTCCTTGAGGACCTCCTAATGGGGCAGGAACTGCCGGATCATTTCCAGAACCAGCACCACCTTGTTGTCTTGGTTGTCCACCACCTGATCCTCCGGGACCACCACCACAACCAGCGGGTCCACCGCCTTTTCCTTTACCTCCATATCCACCACCTGTGGATGTTAAACAAAATACACTTGAATCTGAACCTTTGGCACCATGACCAGTACTACCGGGAGTATTTGAAACTCCACCAGCACCGCCACCACCGACTACAATTGTGTAAGAATTATAACTTGAAATAGGAGTACCTGAAGCTGCGGGAACACCATAAGAAGTTCTATAACCTCCGGCTCCGCCACCAGCACCACCACCGCAACCAGCTCCGCCGCCACCGCCTCCGGCAACGATTAACCAATCCGCAGTTGCTGTTACTTCTGTTTCAATCCATGTTCCTTGAACTCTTTTTGAATATTGTGCTTGTTGAGGCCACATGCCTGATGCGTAATTTAATTCTTTTGTAAGTAAAACTCCTGAACCGCCTTTTCCACCGGTTGGGCCACCTGGAGGAGAACCTCCACCACCGCCTCCGCCTGTATTAGCGACTCCAC